>OCPZ01000209.1_pt1 | contig 51267 bp, 63 predicted proteins | sample 1538881 | NCBI WGS metagenome assembly OCPZ01 (sample SAMN04571733, study PRJEB22368) | human gut metagenome | biome: human gut; material: stool | host: Homo sapiens | place: Luxembourg | collected 2013-01-11 | reverse complement strand
CAAAAGGAGTACGACATGACCTTTATCCACCCCTACGATGACGAGCAGGTCATCACACTTGCAACAAAGACAATGCATAAAGTCGCAAAAGCTGATGGCCTTAAAATTGCCGAAGAGTTCGACGAAGAAGGTATGCGGCTCAATGCTAAATATTTGGAACGCCGTGAGGCAGCAGCAACCCGCGCTCCGCTTACTCCGCAAGATCGCGTAATCCGTTGCGAAGAGAATGTTAAAAAGGCAGAAGAGAAGCTGCAGAAAGCTCAAGAAGAACTGGAAGCTAAAAAGAAACAGCTTGAAGATGCAAAAAAGGAATTAGATGAGTATTTAGCCGCTCAGGTGAATGAAACCCCGGCTAATTATATTTCATCTGAAGAGGAATCACTTGCTTAATGTTCGTTATATAGTTCTGCCATGAAAAGAGTCGTCTCGAAAGAGGCGGCTCTTTTTTTTATATCCCCACCGTTTATGTTAAAATATGTAATCTTATAAAAGCATGCTTCTTTCGCGTTCTAGGACACTTTTAGGCTTTGAGTGTACTATAATATGGGTTAACTCAATTCGACGCGATAGAGGTCAAAAGAAGTGTATTTATCAATGTATTTTTATAAAGTCTATAATATGAATTGAGGTATGGACTTTCTTGAGTTTTAGGCCACCAGGTAGCTATATAAATAGTTGTTAAATTTATGGCTAATAGTTGACTCATTTTCTTGGCCTCTAGGATATTTTTATTCGAGAATAATAGTAAACCAAATCTATAAAAAGAAATGAGGAGAGAATGAACGAGAATAATGAAATTTCATATATTTTTGAATAGCTCAGAGGCTCTATGTTTTTGACCAAAGATGTGATGCAGCAGTGAAAATTTTTATGTTAAAACCTGTAAAACAGCAATCTATTTCAAGGTTATTTTTTATTTTAGCTTATAAAAGAACAAAAGTAAAAACTGTTAAAATATGTTACACACTAAAATGCATAAAAGCCGCATGGCTATCATGGTTAAGCAGCTTATACCCATAGGTGCAGAGTGCATATTCTGTTATGCCTATGTAAGTGTGATGCAGAAATTAGCGGAAGAAACGGCCGAGAGAATACTTGCCACAACTGGACAAGAGAATACTATAAAGCCTAACAGGAGAAATGTTGAACAAAAATAAATAATTGCAATATGGAAATAAATGAACAAGAGAATACCCAAGAGGTACAGCAAGAGAATTTGCTTGATGGCTCTCAGTCAGTTCAAGCAATGCAAGAAGAAAATGAACTGCCAATCGCTGTTCAATTAGTTCAGCCTCAAGCTGCTTTAGATGAAATAGCAGAGCTTGAGAAGAAATATCGTGAAACTATAGAGCGGGAGAATAAATGAGCAATTTTATTTTAGATTACGGCAAAAAGCAGACTTTGCAAATATCAAATGATGCTTTTTATTTTCTGTACTATGGTGAAGAGCCATTAGACGAAAATAACTTAGAAGAAGCAAATGATGTGTCTGAAATGTTTTCCAATAACTTTTACATAGAAGATGATTGGAAAGCAGTTGATGATTCAGACCTTATAGAATGCACCTTTATTCCGTATATTGAAGATCAAGCAGATTATGATGAGTATGAGGATCTCACTAGACATATTCAGCAGCAAATAAAATGGCTTGATGCAAATCATGTTAGGGTATGGTGGTTTAATAGCCAAACTGGTACAAGAGAATTGCAAGGTGATTTTAAGGTTTATACAAACGAATATGGTCATAAATGTTTTCATACCGGTAATCAAGATGAGAACTTTATAACAGGAAAAATGTGTATATATTTTCTGAAAAATTTTAAGAAGCGTATGGCCTAAAAAGCAGACTACAGAAAAGTAGTCTGCTTTTTTACATTAGGCTTTCATCTTTTTCTACGACGAGAGAATAGCCAACGCCTCTTATAGTTTCTATAACAACACGGTTGTCCATTTTAAGCATATTTCGCAGCATACATATGTGAACGTCTAAGCTACGTTTATTAAAGTAGTTATCATCAGCCCATACTTGTTGCATAAGTATTTTCTTAGGTAATGTTTCATTTTTATAAGCACATAGTAAAGCAAGAACTTGGCTTAGTTTATTATTAAGCTGTGTTTTTACATCGCCTACAGTAAGAATTTTATCTATTGTGTTAAATATATAATCGCCTATCTCGTAAGATGATTCTATATTTCTCACTCGTATACCACATCTTTTTAAAACGGCTTTTATTCTTCTTATAAGCTCTTCAATATTATATGGCCTTATTATGTAATCATCTACACCTTCATCAAAAGCTTCTATGACATAGTCATATCTAGCTTTATCTGATACCATTATTACTGGTATTTTGTTATCCGATTTGCGCAAAAACTTTAATGGTTTTAACCCCATAGAAATATCTGTTGTCTTATAGTGACTTAATATGCACAAATCATAATTCTTTTCTCTGATTTTGGCCAGTATATCCTTCTCAGTAGAGGTTATTACTTGAAAGCCATTATATACTAGGTAATCTACTAAGATTTTACAGTCTTCATCTTGATAGATTAAAATTCTCGGCAATGCTAATTTAGTGTTATTACTTTTCATACTATTTCTTTAATTTTATTTTTCAAGTCATTATATAAAACTTCATACCAAAATGGATTAAGTCTTAACAGGTCAAAGTATGAGTATACACCTTTTTGGTATATTAAAGAAGCATATTTAAGCTCTTTGTCTGCTCTTTTTTTTAGATGCTCATGATAAAACTTTATGGATTGATCTACATTTACTAAGAATAATGATTTATGCTCCATAAGAACTTTCTGCTCTGTGTTTTGAGTAAAATAGTATGGAATATCAGGCATTGCCCAAAAAGTCAATCCAGAACCATATTCTTCACTTGCTTTGTATAAAAAGCCAGGGGATATTCGAATTGAGTCAGGATATAAGCTTTTACATATTCTTAATCTGCGCGGAATAAAAGGATTAATTAACGTTGCTAATCGCTTATTTATATAAGCTGAATATTTATCCACCATTCGTGTATGCTCTTTAACAAGAGATGAAACCAGTAGTTTTATTCTTTCGTTTCCTATAGGGTCACTAAGGCGTATATATTCTTGTCTAAAAGCTTCACGTTGGATACGTATTCTATCTTCTTTAAGCCTTTGAGATTTTTTCTTTCTAGCTTCTATATTAGCCATTGCAGCTCTGCGCTGTCCTTCAGGCCCAAATAACTTTACACCATTGCAATTATTCCACCCTACACCAGTCCATGGCATTTTATCTCCATATCTAGCCTCTATTTCTCTGTTTTCCTGTTCTTCTTCAGATAATTCGACATGTTCTTCTTCCAAGGTAATTTTTTCAATTGCCTCAGATTGAGCCTCTTGAATATCCTCATCGTCGCTTTTAATTTCATCGAGAAATTCAAAGAGTTCCTTTTCGGTTAAGTCTCCATATTGCTTAATATCTTCCATGCCACTTAAATAATGACTTGATTATATCTTTTCCAGCTTGCTTGTTAAGTAGTCCAAAATATGCAATCGCAAGCATGAGTCTTGCTATTTTATGTAATACCCAGGCTAATAGATATATAGGGAAATAAAGTACACCTACATATCTCCATAAAAATTTAAGTACCTTTTTCATTTTTCTAATATATTTAGTGGTTGTTTTATTTCTGCAAATTGTACATTTATGTGCTGTACATTTATGTGCTGTATATTTGCCTGCTGGTTTATAGCTTCTTTTATTGGACTTTTTATTTCTTGTACACAGCTCAATGCATTTATTATGCTAAACAGAGGGCATGCCATATAAACATCGGCCAATGCATCAACTAACTCATCTTTGCTCAGTTTCTGCAGATTACTCTTTATTATCTCCCTTATTGGATTGTTCATCTTCTGTTTGCTTTAATTCAACATAAGTTCTATGAAAAGCTTCATCGCCTATTCCTTTAATAAAAGTTCTAAGTGTAGAAGGATATTCGCTTGTATTTATAGTCTTATCGACTACTTTCGCGTAAAGAGCAGCAAGAGCTTTAGGCCCAAATACCTTTTTCTCCTGCAATCTTTCAATGGGGCCTCTTTTGAATTGAACATAAGGATTTTCATTCATAATCTTTGTACGAGTTAGGTACAAATCCTTAATCAAAGCCTCAATATGCTTTTCAAATTGAGACATTTGAATAATATCAATAACTTTCAAATCTTTCAGCTTCATTTTTATAAGTTTTTAAGTTTTTGTTTATATAATACTTTTCTTGCATATCGAAGTGTCTCTTATATATATGCAAATCATGAGCAAAATGGTAATAAGTGCCAATAGGTACACCAAGTTCATCTGCAACTAATTGTTGAAGCTTTGTCCAGCAATATTGGTCATTGCAAAAGCCATAAATCAAATCGTTGCTTCGCATAGTTACACACATATCAAGAGTTCCTATTTGAGGCTTAATATCAAATCCGACTGATAGTGTACAAGGCGTATCATGTTTATAGTCATCTTTTTCTTTGCCGTCAAATATAGTAAGCCAAGCTTGGCGAGTATCTTTATTCTCTCTAAGCTGCTCAATGCACTTTGCCAATTGATCGTTGCGAGTCCATTGCCACCCATAGTTAGAATTGACAATATTGTCGCCACCGTGCATTTTATCCCATATAGGAGCATACTTTTTAATTTCAGCTACACTCCTATCACATGACATGTACCAAGCGTATTCACGCTCTGCATATCGTTCGCTGAATTTGCGCCATTCTGTCGTTATAACTCGCTGCTGAGGATTAAGTAGATAAAAACCAACATTGTAAACAGCTCTTGTACCGACATTAGTATTTACTCCTTGGCCCATAATAAAAGCGTATAGATCTTCAAAAGCCTCAGTAGCATTTTTATAAGCTATATTCATTCTACCCAAATTTGTTTTGTTTGCCAATCCATTCTATTTCTTGATATTTTAAAAGCCTCTGCTTGTTTCCACGTATTAAAATATTTAAGCAAAGTTCCCGTCGAGTCAAATACGCCATATTGAATTTTTCCCATATCACTTAACTATTTTATTAGTGCTGCTGCTATAAACCCTGAATAGTATTTCTTCTGCTTCCTCATTCATAGAATCACAAATACTTATTGCTTCTTCTATGGATAAGCCTGTGAGTTCTTCGTCATTATCATTTATAGCAATTTCACCTGTTATAACTCTAATGTCAAATGAGTTTACAGAAGCAAAAGTTTTAGTAGCATTAAGAGCTTGCACACAGATATAACACACGGCATCTTTGTATATAAACGATAAAGTACTTGTACCTTTTAGTATATCTGCATAAAATTCTCTTAACTTTTCCGGTTTAAACCATCCGCTTTCATCCATCCGTTTATATTCCACAAGCCATTTACCATACCCATTTGAAGCTTTAAACCTGTTAGCATAAATGGCCACAAATCTGAGAAATTGGTCTGTGTAAATGACTTGTGGAATTTCAACTGCTTTCTTTTTCATAGAGCATCGAACTCTTTTTGCAATTCGTCAATGCACTTTTGTATTCTGGCCAAAACTAAAAGTTTCATATCTTCGAAATTTACAAAATTACAATCCACATCCATATATTTGTATTGGTCACCGTAGCATGATATTTCAGTTTTAAGCTCTATCTTGCTAATAGATGTTGCTTTTTCCCATTTTTCTTTTTGCTCTATAAGATGTTTTATGTACTTTATTAGCTCTCCACCTCTATTCAATTTTTCTTCTGTCATGATTTAAAAAGATTATATATTCTCGCACGTTCTAGAGCATGCTTATTATTCCATTATTATTCACCATTCATGTACTTAAAGCATGATATTGTGTGCGAGAATAATGTGAAAATTGATACTTAATATGATCCAGTAGATCCGAGTGCTCCATCACCACGCTCAGATTGCTTGCTGAAAAGCTCTGACTCAGAAACTTCTTCAAGGCCTTCATATGATACAGGCACAAGAATAAATTGCGCTATTTTCATACCCGGCTTGATATGGACTTTAGCTTTACCTACATTAACAAGATGTATATGAATTTCACCTTGATAATCTTCATCTACAATCTTGGCTCCTAGGATAACAATGCTCTCAAATGCTTCTGGCTTCGGTTTTCTATTAGCCATAATACAAGCCCATTTAGAAGTTACAACCCCTGATTTATCGGCTGCCATAAGCATATATCCTTCTGGAATCTCCATCTTAATACCTGATGGTATTAAAACATCAGTTCCTGGATTTACGATAAAACCTTTGTTACTGCCGAAGTTAGGAACGAAAAAATCAATTCCTGCTGCTTTACCAGTCCCACGAACAGGGGATTTTACATTTCTTATTTTTGCAAATTTCATGGTTACATTATTTCAATGAGTTTCTTAGCCGCTATTTCTACAGCTTTAGCAAGTCTGTTTTCAACTTCCGGACTTATAAGACTATAAACTTTTTCTTTTTCAAAAGCGTCAGATATGATAGCTTCAATTCTTGAAAGCTTAGGATTAGAAGCGTTAATGCCATATTTATCTATAAGCTTTTTGTTGTATTCATATCTGACACATTTACCATCTTCTATACAAATAAGCTTAACTATTTCTGTATGAACATTTGACTCTTTGCTTGTAGGAACAGTGATAATAATATCTGTTTTAGTTGTCAAACACATATCTGTGCACATTTTCATTACTTCATTGAAGTCGCGCTTAAACTCTCTTGGAGTTACTGAAATTAAACTTTTCATAATGATGCCAAATTAGCAATTAAGTTCAACATATATGTTTTGTCTTTATCTCTTCTGAGCTTCATCTTATCTTTTAAGGCGAGAGCTACTAACTGAACACCTATAAGATGATGTCTTGCATGAGATTCATCGATTATATCCAACACTACCTCTTTGGATATAATCTCATCATAGCTTTCGGTCTTGTCAATGATAGCATTTATCTTGACCCCACCAATTACAAATGAGTAACACGTGTTTTCTTCATAGTTTTCATTCCCAAGGCCAGACAGGAATTGAAGTTCTTTTAACTTTGCTTTCTGCTCTTCTTTCAAATGAAATACCTTTATATCTATATCCTGTGGATTAGACGGAACTCCGAGCATACCCAGAGCAGTTGTACCTGTTACCATATACTCAATTCTATTTACATTGCAAAAGTCATCGAGTTTGAATAAAGCTTCTTTTATCTTCATCATATTATCTATATTTTTTAATAATAAAATGTCACTAAGTTTAATTATATTTTATATCCATGTGTATATTACATTAAATCGTCGTCAAATAAACTTGGTTGCTCAGTGGCTTTATGAGCAACTTTTATATCTCCTGGCTTGCGCTCTAACACCCAAAGAGTATTGCGTGAAGCATCCGGGAACATAGGAGCCATTATATTGGAAACGAGGTTTGAGTCATAATAGTCTTTAAGAGCATCAAACATTTTTTGTTGCCAATCATTCATCAATGGCTTATAGTCTTTAGCCGAAGCAAATGTGCCGAACTTATTTACTATATCAAAATGTTTCAACAATATGCCTTCAAGCTCCCAATGGTCAAACTCTTGTACGTCAACCCCACGCCCATCACCAGAATCATAAGTATGATTACCAGCCGCTCCTACAGATGGATCGTAGTTCGGAGTTGAAAGATAATAAGTGGCGTCGTTATTACCACAAGCTTTAAAGTTTTCCAAAAAAGCATCTGCATTCTGTTTGCCAACGTGCTCGATCACTTCAAAGGCACATACTTTATCAGCATTAAACTTGCTGAAATCCATGTAGTTTTTAACAAGATCAGCAACATAGAAATGAGCCCAAGGTATATCGGCATATTTTTCTGCTGCTCCTTGAATTGTTTTCTCACGAATATCGATACCAATATATTCTTTCTGCTTAAACTTGTTTCGGTATAACACCTCGAGCAAGTTAGCAGCCCCACAGCCAAAATCAACAATAGATTCGCCAATCTTAGCCTCTTTCAGAATGTGAGTCCATCGCAGATAATGCGCAAATTGGTCTCTGTGGAATACGTGGCGCTCAAAAGCCTGATCAGGCCTGAGGTCTGTTGTGTTATATACTTTTGCCATATTACTTAATGATTATTTTACATTTCATTTTCTTCCAGTTCACACTCTTCCAAATAGTCATTCATAGAGCCCATATAAGCTACAGCATCGAGAAGATTATCTTCTTTGTGTGCGTAAGCTTCACGTGATAACTTAAGAGCTATCATAGCTCTATACATGCCAGCAGTTGTTATCGTCTGGCCTTCGGGTGTTATTAAGTTATAAATAGCGGCGGCTTTCGCCATTGACGCCATAAAAGGCCCGTACTGACGCTCTTTTTCCTCTGAGCGCTCATTCACAATCTGATTTGCTTTTTCTAAAATATTACTCATGATTTAAAACTGTTTATTATTTCATCCATTACAACATTGATTTTAGTTCCGCTTTTAGCTTATTAGCATCAGCACCTCTAAATGTCTGCGCATTCGCCAAAAAATATCTGACAATATCTCCTGCAGTATCATACATATACGTGTCATTTGGGTCTGAAGTATCAAGTGTTAGCATTGCCTCCAAATAAGGTACAGCACCAAAATATACATTAAGCCATACTGACTTTATGTCTCTGGCTATTTGCTGAAATGTTCGTTTCTTGTCCATCTTATTATCTTTATTTTGATGTGTAAATATATCAATTTTCTCCGAGAATAGAAAATTTTTTCATCATAAAATGCATCTACTTAACACTTCTTAACTTAGCAATGCTTTATTGCTTTTCCGGGTATTCTATCTGCAGCAATTCTTTGCACAAAGTTATTACGACATTATACTTATTGCTTAGTGCATTTATTATAATGCCTCTTTGCAATATAGTAAGCTTATTTTTTGCTACGAATAGATTGGTTTCTTTTATATAAGTGTCACTTCTGTAATACTTTCTATCTTTTAGCTGAATAGCCATTTCTGCATAATGAATACATTTCTCTATATCCTGTGCTCCGTTTTTAGCTTTATATCTGCTAATATACTTTATAATGCATCCTTGTATAAAGGAGCATCCTAAAGTGTTTATAAGTTCTATTGGCTGCATAATCATATCTTTATAATGGTTACCGCCTATTTGTATGTCTGTTGCTTTCATATTTCTACTTTTGTATAATTATTAAAATCACAATACATATATTTAGGAGTTTTAGCATCATTTGCATATCTACAAGTAGTTGTCCATGCATTTTTTATGACTACTTCGTATATTACACCGCGATAACAGAAAATATCTCCAACCTTTAACCTTGATAATTTAATACAATTTACGCTCATGATTATCAGCTATAAATCCATTTGCTACTCTCAATTCATCCATAAACATCACAGAGTTATAATGTTTAGGAAACGGTTTTACTATCTCATACATTGTATCTTTATGCATCACAAAACCGTCGTTTACAGCTTTTACATACTCTAGTTTTATAAACTTGTAAAGATACGCAGTTTCTGAATTTCTGCCTGGCTCTTTGCCAAGTAGAATTTCTTTTGAACTTATTTTTTTACCAACATTGTTGTTGATAAAATTTACCATTTCAGTAAATACTGAAGGTTTTTTGCCATTACGTCCCATAGTTTACATAAATTTTTTATATTTATCGATTTTTGCTTTTATGCTATCCATTAAAGAGCTTTGCTTTTTATCTTTCAATTTAAGTGCTGTGATTACATCTTCGTCATGAGTGCCTTGCAGTATTAGATGATTTATAACAACATGATTCTGTTGACCTTGACGATATAAACGCCCGTTGAACTGTTGATACAACTCGAGACTCCATGTTTGCCCAAACCAAACTATTACACTACCTCCTGCTTGAAGATTAAGCCCGTGCCCAGCTGATGCTGGGTGCGCCAACATGACTTGTATTTTGCCGGCATTCCAGTCTTCAATGTCTTTATTATTTTTAAGTTCTCTTGGCTTGTACTGTTTAATATATTCCATGATTCTATCCCTATCAAACTGATAAGTCCAAGCCACTAGTACAGACTGGCCATTTGCGTCTTCGATTATCTCTTTAAGAGCATCGAGCTTAATATCATGGATTGGAAACACGTTTCTTTTCTCATCATATATAGCCCCATTTGCAAATTGAAGTAATTTATTTGAAAGAGCTGCAGCATTAATAGCGTTTACTTCTACTGGTTTTTCTATAAATGCTGAATCTCCATTTTCATCTTTATATTCTATTAATTCTGTTGCATTTAACAAATCTAGCACTTTATTCTTTTCAAAGTCATCATATTGTTTCTTTATAGCTTCTGGCATTCTTAGTTTTATGTAATTATCTGTCCTTATAGGCATTTCAAGATAATCGTCTGCTCTCATGCTTATGCAAATGTCCTCTATTTTTTTATGTATTATATATTCTGAGTCATTCATCAAATCATATGAATATACGATATGACCATTTGATTTACCTGGCCGAAAATATCTTTCTCTATATCTGGATATTGTCTTTTCAAGGCGTTCACCTCTATCCATGAGATATACTTGGGGCCATAGGTCAATAAGCCCATTTGGGGCTGGTGTGCCAGTCAATCCAACTAAGCGCTTGAGATACGGCCTAGCTCCACGTAACGCCTTAAAGCGCTCTGACTTATATGACTTAAAACTACTAAGCTCGTCAACTACTACCATATCAAAAGGTAATTTGCCCCCACCATACAAAGCGCAAAGCCACGCTATATTATCTCTTGATATAACATAGATATCAGCTTTTGTTTCCATGACAGCTGTTATACGCTGTCTAGCAGTACCTATAATCTTAGAAAAACGCAAATGCTTTAGATGATCCCATTTCTCTGCTTCTTCTTGCCAAACTGACTCAGCTACTCGCTTTGGCGCTATAACTAATACTGAGCTGATATCAAGATAATCAAACATCAAATAGTTTATAGCTGTTAGTGTTGATACTGTTTTTCCTAACCCCATATCGAGAAACACACCACAGAATGGGTGGGCAATTATATGCTCAACACAAGCTAATTGGTATTTATGTAAATTATTTTCTGTTAGCATTTTGTTCTTTTAACAAGTACTTAATTTCTATTATATTTTTAGCTATACATTTAAGTAAAGCTTCACTGCTATTAGTAAATTTTAAAAGGCTTAACTCTGCATCTAAAAGTGTTTGGTTAAGCGCATTATTAACTTTTTGTGTATCTTTAATAAGTTTATCAGCTTCTTCTTCCATCAAGTATGTTATTTATAAACTGTTCAACACCTTTTATTGTGTCTATTACTTCAACTCTAAAGCCCAAAGCTCTAAGCTTATTATGCATATACATTTGTATGCGCTTAGGCTTTCGCCCAGTTGTTTTTAATTCCACAAAAACTACTTTATGGCCTGGAAATAAGCACATTCTATCTGGTAAGCCTATAAGTTGGTCACATAACAATTTTATGCACATACCACCATTCATTTTGACAAGCTCAACCAATTTGCGTTCTACAACTTTTTCGCTATCTACCGTCTTTTTATTCATAATCTAGCCATATAAATGTTATACTCACACTTATCTAAATTAAATTCTAATCTGTCAACACAAAACATTTGGCCATTGTATATAACAGTTGTGTTGACAGACGGAATATGCTCTATGTTTTTTGTAACAAGGAGCACGGAATTACGGTAATTTCCATATTGCATTTTATAAAAATTTGCTATCATAATAAGCTATCTTTACGTTTATAGTATTTTTGTTTGCCGTATAACGAAAAATTCTTAGTAGATGCTATAGCTTCCCATTCAGGCATTGACCTAAGAATTTCATTAATCTCTCTTGTATTATATCTAGACATATCATTCTTTTCTTTACCAAGGCACTCACACCATATTTCAGCGATGCATACAAAGTCTTTTTGTACTGTACCGTTTTTAGACAACGGGTCTTCAAGCCAACGTCTTCTATCGTACAGGTCCAATTTATCCCAGTCATCTGGAAATTTAGTATTAAGATATTCTTCAATAATACCTTTTCGCTCATCTGCTTCTGAGTGTTTATGCTGCTCAATTTTAGCAATTATATCTTCATCACCAACAAGGTATAAAGGCTCTTTTGCTAAATATAACTGATATGCTTCAGCCCATATTTGATCTATTTCATCTTGAGTAAGATCATCTACAACAGATTTTGTAGCATATTCTTGCCTTACATCTATAGGCATAAAGCGGCGGTTTCCTGTTGGGTCACGTAAGAAATCTTTATTGTTAGTAGTACCAAAAAACACGCATTGGCGTTTATATGTTTCTACTGTTCTACCATACGCCGGCCTGAACATATCTTCTCTTTTTGATATGTAGTGCTTAATTGACTCTACTTCTGCTTTCTTAAGACCTGAAAGCTCTGCCATTTCAATCAGCCACGCTCCTTGTATCTGTTCAAATGACTCCTTGCCCTGCACAGTTGTGAATGTATCTGAGAACCATTCCATGCCGAGCTTTTTAACAAAAGTACTTTTATACGTTCCTTGCTCTCCAACTAATATAAGAGCTGTATCGAATTTAACTCCAGGTTCAAAAACTCTAGCAACCGCTGCACAGAGCATTTTTCTAATGGCAGCTCTAGTATAGGCATTATCTTCAGCCCCAAAATAATCGATTAACAGTGTATTGACTCGTGGTATGCCATCCCATTCTTGTTCCAGCAAGTACTTTCTTATCGGATGAAACTTCTTCTTTTCAAACTCAAGCGCAAGTGCGTCATCAACCTTTTGGCTTGATACAATACCATAAACACACTCAATATAATTACGCACACCGGAATAATCAACATCACGAAAAGGATCAATAGCGTCAATTTTACGCCAAGGTAACGAACGTGTAACATATCTTTTATTATCAAAAATATTTAACTTAAATACATCTTTTAAAAACTGATCATGTTGAATTATTATGTTCAAGTTGTTGGCTGAATTATCATATTCGCCTTTTGTATTAGCATCAAGCTCTTCTGTCCATGAAGTATCATAGTCTTCAGGAACTTCTGCTTTTGCTTCTTCTGTGAACTCGAATTTAGCTTCAGCAAACTTTTCTTCAGCGATATGCTTTTTTGTTGTAGAGTCTTTAGAGGCAAATTCTTCCATTGCCTTAAAGCTCTTTTTATCTTTGTCTTCTTTTTCTCTGCCTGTATCTAAATGGCCAAATTTATGTATGCGGACTAAGTCAAATGCATTACATAATCTGCCTCCTGCTGGGTCTGTTCCATGATGGGAATATGCAAATTTATCATCATAGACTATTAAGCCCGCAGCCGTAGAGCCATTTATATATGTATATCGCCCTTCTCCAGCTGGTGTATATACATCTGAAAGAAAAGTCTCAATAGCTTCTTGTATAGTATAAGTACGGCAGAAAACACCAATTATGCCTTTTTTATCTTCTGGGTCTTCTTGCTTTTTAATAGCTTGCATTATTACATCTGTGCTATCTGTAGCAGTTGGCCATTCGCTTGTGTCATGCCAATCATTATATAGCCCAAGGATATAATCAGCTTCAAGAAAAGGCCCGTCTTGAAACTCAAAGTAGTATTCCATATCTGATGACACAGACGGCCAGAACATAAGTCTATTTACATCAAAAGTTGACTGGTCAAACAAATCAATGTTTAAGTCTCCTGCGACTTTTCTAGCAATAGCTTGATATTCTTCTTGCGATACTTCTCTATCGAGCGGAATTATCAATCTGTGCCGTGGCTTTTCAGGACACGACTTGTGAGTTGAATGTATAGCCGCAGCACACCCGAATAGCATTGTAAAATCCCACCAAAAATTTTCATGAGAAAAGTCAATATCCAATGTAATTAACTGGCGATAAAGCACATTTGTTTTATCACGTCTACCATTTGTAAGAAAGCCACCTACAAATCCTCCTACATCTTTTATCTTACTTTGCTCTTCTTTTGTAGCATTTATAAACCGCTTGTATGTTTCAGTGGTTACTACAGGAGTAGCTAATTTTTGGACTAATCCGCTCCAAGTAATTTTGGTATTTTTCCATATTTTACTTGAGACATTTAGCCCTATAGCTATGCTCAAATTCTCATCATATTTCAATTTATCTACTTGCATAATATGCGTAAATAATATATAAGCACACCATAATCATATTTTAGTCTTTTAAGTAGAATGGTGTTATATACCCATCTGCTTTTAGTGGAAAATCTGAAGCCCAATGAGGCACTTTTTCCATAGCTTTAATCATATTGCTATAATGCTCTTTAGCATTTTCAAGAGGTATTTCTGCTATAGCTTCATCATGCACATGCATAGCTATTTCAAAACCTTCTTCTTGCATATTAAGCATGGAATTCCCAAGTAAATCACGAGCAATAGCTTGAACTATATTCTCTGTAAGTTTACCACCGTATGTATCAATCTCACCCCATTGCTTGGTTTCTTGTACAACTCCCTGATAGCATAATACTTTTGTCGGCATTGTAGAACGGCCTATTTTCTTATCTTTGAATTTAGGCCCATAATAGAATAGTTGTCTACTGGAAGGTAGTTTGATTGTCATGAATTTTCCATCACAATCGAATACTATATTTCTACATGTGCATGATACTGGCCTTTGGTATCTAACAGCTTCTTTTGAGGCTTCATCTATCTCTTTCCACATATCTACAATAGCAGGATTAGCCATGCGCCATTTGCGCACCAGACTCATCATTTCTGTATCAGATAACCCCATGCGTTCTCCACCCATTCGCTTAAGAGCTCCTAATGAACCTTCATACCCGAGTGCTAGCTCTGAAATTTTAGACTTGTCACGCAGTACTGAACCTTTAGTAATCGCGGATATTGGCACATTAAACATCTTAGAGCCGGTGGCTTCATAAATTTTGCCATCGCCTTTAAACACGTCCATGCGCCACTTTTCATTAGCAAGCCAAGAAATTACGCGTGCTTCAATAGCTGAAAAGTCAGCAACTGCAAATGTTTTATGCTCAGGAGCTATTAAAGCTGTTCTTACTAGCTGGGATAAAATATCAGACACATCATCGTATAGCATTTCTACAGATTCCCAATCGCGAGCTCTAACTAGTTCACGTGGTATTTCTATGTGTGATATGTGGTTCTTTGACAGATTCTGCAATTGCAATAGTCTACCAGCCCATCGCCCAGTTCTATTTGCGCCATAGAATTGAAATAAGCCTCTACACCTATTATCTTTCATGGCGCAGTTGAGCATTGCATAATACTTTTTGATGGAAGTCTTTGATAGCTTTTTGCGTATATTAAGCAACTCTATTACATCTGGGTAGTCAGCAAACTCTTTAAATAAATCTGGCATTGTTTCCTTAGAAAGAGATAATACTACATTGCCTGTTTTTTTCTCAATCCATTGTCTTATCTGAGTTGGTGAATTTGGATTTTCAAGCCCTGTTAACTGTTGAGCATGCTGTATTAAGATAGAAGTATATGTGTTATCTACTGCAATAGCAGACTCTGCTAATTCCATATCGATCAAAATACCTCTATCATTTATATTCTGATCAAGCACATACATATGGCGTTCTATATCAGGAATAATATAATCTTCTAGTTTCTTAAATATCTCACGCTCTGCAAGTACATCATACTTGTTATATTCCTTATACATTTCCCACTTTTCAGGAGCATGTTCAGGATAATTTCGAGTGCGCATACCATTAACTCGAGTTGCTTTACATGGGCATGAGAAGTATTTAATAAGTGCTTTACCAGTATCTAGTTTTTTATCAGTAAGATTAAGAGCTTTTGACACTCCGTCCAAAGAAAGTGGTAAACCACAATATGCAGCTTTTACAGAGGTACAATACCACTGCTCTGCTGGAACATCATATCCTACGCGCTTAAAACACAAGCGCTCAAATACAGCATTGTGTGCCACTTTTACGCAATCCGGGTCAAGCAAAGCTTCTTCAAGCTCTTCAGGCATTTCTTCGCCTTGAGCCAAATCTACTATCTTTACCGGGTTGTCATCTAAAGCATACCCTATTATAAGAATCTCAAAGTCTGGTGACTCGATATACTTATAGGCTCCAGATTCTTTAATATCTACTGATGAATACGTTTCGACATCTATGAAAAGATTTTTTGTCATTGCTGTATAGTTATAAATTTATAATAGCAGGGTACTGAGGGCTCGAACCTCAGACTTACATTCCTTACTAAGGACACTGCCATGCCATGGCCAACTTACGTGTAGTCGTACTATACCGTTATACTATACCCTATAAAAGATAGGCCCATGTTAATATTTGAGCCTATCTTGATTGTAAACGCCTGATATTACATCATATCGTCATCCTGAACAGCATTCTCTCCACCGAAATCTTCTTCAGCTGTTGAGCCACCAGCCAACATCTCTCCATCTTCGAGCTTTTGAAGGTTGTTCAATCCAGCAGCAATGCCTTTGGATGAAACATTGAAAGCATAGAAGTTAATTGAAGCGCGGCCATAACAACCAGAGTAGAACTCGTCTCTGCTCATGATTGGATTGAGTGAGCGATCTACAATGCTCGGCTGACGCATCGAGTTTGCATTGAAGAAATAGTGATCCTCAAATGCTGGGTCATCCGGACGTTCTTCATCGCCATCATGCAGAGGCAATTTGAGATTTGCTGGAATACGGCCATTCTTATCTGCGAGTTTTGCCTTACCTGCTTCCTTTGCAGCTTCTATAGCTTTCTTGATTTTGTCAATAGTAGCCGTATCGCTCTTAGGAATAAGAATACAGATATTGTACTTGGGGGTATCACCCTCATTCATAGCTGTGGGCTCGAACACGTTTACATAACAAAATCTTACTTTGCCAGTTACTACTTTGGTTGAATTTACTTGATTACTCATTTTCTTTAATTTTTAAGTTGTTATTATTCTTTAAAATCTAATTGCGCTTGAGTATATCCCATTGCTGGTCTCTTGTCTTCAAGCGGTACAAGAGTAGGTTTGCCTTGTGGCTTAATAACCACATCCGAGAGTATTTCCTCAAAACGCTTTTTACCTACTAACTTCTCAATAGAAGTAATTGGTTTAAGCTTCATATTGAAAATCTCATCCTCTGAAAGTTCAGGACAACGTGCAAAAATTGCATTAGAAGCTTGATCTTCATCAGCCCATTTGCGCCGACTGATTCCTTCGACCAATTTAAGTCCTGGCCATTGCTTATTCTCGTTGATTGCTTTAGTTTGTGCGTATTCTGCTATTGAATTAGCCCACTCTATTAACTTAGGTGTGCGTTTAACTATATCAGCAATCTCATCGTCTGTTAATAACTCTGGATCTGCGAATTCATGTCGTGCGATTTCGAGTTGTTGCTCATAAAGCTTACGGCATTGATTACGCACAGCACAGAATCTGCACCAATCACCAGCATTAAGATCTCCTTTGCCCTCAAAAGCGAGTTCAGCTCTTGGTCTAAGTTCTTCTTCTGCCCATTTACGGAGTTCTTCGACAGATATTTGCCAACTTGATATATTGTTAATGCGAGGCTGTATAATAGTCAATCGCACTTCTGTTATATCATACATTGTATCATATTTCTGCAAAGCCCCAAGCCCATAAAGCATAAGTTGCTTATTCCACTCAGCATACACTGAAACACCTTTTCCATATTTCAAGTCAATGATTTCCATAAGATCATCGTTGATAATAACACAGTCAGCTGTTCCAAAGCTTTCGGGCACATATTCTGTCAAATCAAGTTTCTGCTCGATTTCCATAACAGCTAACGGATTTTCAGTTCTTGCTTCAGCTAATTGCTCTGAGCAATAATCCGTATAGATAGGCACGACTTCAAGCATTTCCTCGCTGAACAAATCATTCATCATTATCTCTTCGAGCCTTTGGTCAAAGTCTTGTTCACTAATGCTATTAAGTGTATCTTTTCTCAGGTAAAGCTCTGAGAGCTCATGAGCTAATGTACCTTCTTCTGCATATACTGAAGACTTCTTTTCTCCGTATTCATCTTCAAGCTTAGCAGATGGGGTACAATTCAGCCATCTTCCTGCTCCAGAAGCCGAAAGAAGTGCATGACTTCTTTGGCTATGCTTCTGCGGTTTAGTACTACTTGCCATTTGAATTATATGTTTTTGCCAGTTTTGTTAATCCATAGCAACATCGAATATAAAGCATTAGATTTTCTCTACGAAACTTCTGAGCCATCTTTTGCAACTTCTTTGTACTCGACATAATTACAGTGACTCTAAGAAGTTATACATTTCATCATACTTAGCTGGGTCAAGCTTTGTTACGCTCGGAGCTCCAAGCTCATTGAGTTTCTGCTTGATTACGTCGCGATGCTCATTGACCTTTTTTGCAAGCATTCCGCGGACGTCCTCAATGCTCTTAGAGGCAGAAGAAGCAGCCGGAGCAGCAGGTGCTGAAGGAGCAGGCTTGGCAGCGCTCTGAGTCTGGGCAGGTGCTGCAGGCTGGGGAGTAGGTTTTGCAGGAGCTGGCTTTGCTGGCGCAGTAGGAGCAGGTTTAGAAGCTGGAGCAGCAGGTGCTGAAGGAGCAATAGCATTACCAAACAATGACTTAATGAAATTCTGCGTATTTTCAGACAGGTTTACGCTAACCTCAACAGAAATTTTAATCGTTTCCATTTTCGTAATTTTTAATAAAGTTATCTAAATAGTTAATAAACTCGCTTACTGTCATATCTGGTACGTTTGAGAGCTTCTGATGAATAAGCTCATTGTTCTTATATATAGATACGTACACGCCTTTATAATTCAGTTTTACTTTGTATTCACCTTTAAGCATTGTCAGGCATCCGTCTTCAGATGAACCTTTCCAAGTATTTGCTGAAAACAAGTCAGTTACTAACACGCCAATATGATTGGCCAATCGCTCTAACTGTATAACATCCAAATTGGCTTCGCCCTTTAACACACGGTCAAATGCCTGTTTCGGATATTTAACAGTAGGAAATAACACTTTAGCTAAATCTTCCGTATTTAGCTTGTAGTGCTCAATTACATTACCTATATTAAATTGTTGTTCCATATTTTGGTGAATTTTATTATCTTATTTTCGATATGCAAATATACAAACTATTCTCGATAGAAAAAATTTATTTCATTAATTTTGAGAATTTATTTTGTTAAAAATATTTAAGCGGCAATTTTAGTAGGAGGGCTTGAAATTGCTGTAAACAAAGAAACAATAGAAACAATCTCCCCTATTATTTTAAACTTAATTTCTTAATTTCCGATTAACATTAAGGTTAATAAGAAATACCAGTTTTTACTACGAGAAGATTTAATGAAATTATTGTTTATTTGTTTACAGCATATATAAGTAATTGATTTTGAGCGTTTTAGGCATAAACAATGGATTGTTTATATTGTTTCTGTTGTTTACCGCTTTATAAAGTATTTTGCACACAGCCCTATAATTATTAAGATTATGGTAGTTTTCAGGTATTCGTCTATGTTAATTTTTATCTTTTGCCACTTTGTGAGCTGAGCTTCCACAGGATATGCAATTTGAATTGTATCAACTTTTTCTCGCCAGAGAGTATCATGCTTTTCTATGTATTTATACAAATATTTATATTTACTGAGATACACGGTATCACCTTTGCGCTCTACATAGATTGAATCTCTATGATATACGCTATCAATTTTGGTCTGAGATAAGTAAGTAGTATCTCTTTTCGTTGTTTCCACGGGCACATATTGAATTGACTTACAGCTATATAATATAGTGGCTAAAAATATAAGTGTAATTATTCTCGCTAATTCTCGCATAATCTTTGAGTTTTATTTGTTATTATTCATATTTAATATAAAAACCATTCTCGCACATAAGAAATTATTGTGAGAATGGTTTTTATACACTTCAGAGATCTTTATACTCGTACTTAGCATCAAAGCTGGGGCATGCTTTAGCTGCAAATTCTCTATGCCCATGAATAGTAGCATTTGGGTATTTTACCTTTAAAATTTTCAACAATTCGAGTAAAGATTGCTTTTGAGCCTCAGTGCGCGTATCTTTAGGAGTTTTACCGTCTTTAGCAACGCCTCCTACATAGCATACTCCTATAGAGTTTGCATTTTGACCTGAGCAGTGGGCTCCAACTACACTTTCATCTCTGCCTTTATGAACAGAGCCATCGAGCTCAATCACATAATGATAACCAATATCTTTCCAATGATTACCATTCATATGCCAATCTCGTATAGTCTCAGTTTTAACATCTCGTCCTTCAGGAGTAGCAGAGCAATGGACTATGATTTTATTTATCTTTCTCATTTAATGCTAACAATTGGCTTATTTTGTCTAATATCTCATGACCTTGTTCGGCGGTGGTAGCTTGCACAATCTGCTTAACTATATCAGGCACTTCTGCAGCATGAGCTTTTTTACGTTTGCTATTTTCAACCACAGATTTACCCTCGATGTATATAACTGCAACAGTACATAGAATTGTGGCAAATGGAATTATGTAAAATGATAACAAGCTTCCAAGTATATCAAACATAAGAGCAAAAAGCATCAGCCTTACATAATCGCCGATTTTTGTAATTGTTCTACGAAATCCATGCGACATCAATGCTTGGCCAAGTGCTTTTGCTGTCGTTGTTCCACTCCAGAAGTCTACGATACTGCTTAGTATCATGAAAATCCAGCAGACTAGAATAATGCCAACTCTAATAGCTATGAAAAACATCAGTCCGTCAAAGTTCTTTGCTTCAATCAGTTCTAACATACTATACAAATTTTTCCCAGTCCAACTTGATTGCTTTTCCGATTGCGTCAGCAGTCCATCTGCAGAAAATCATGCCATCGTATCCGTCTGGATCATTTGCTATTTTATAAGCATACCTTAAGCATGCAGCCTCATCTTTCAGAGGGTCTGGATAGAAATCTGCATAAGCCATGTTAGCTGCATAGGTAACATCACCTGTTGTCACTCTGCCAGGAATGCTCAATCCTAAGCTTTCCATAGACTTTTTGACTTGGCTTGCAGTCCAAGAATGCTGTTGGCCATTAGCATTTATCATCATTTTACTTACGTGCTCTGCAAGAGCATCTGTAAAGTGATAGCCGTGCTTTTTGATATACTCAGAATATCCTTTAGCAGACATAAGAGCATTCGCTGTTTGCTCATAAGGCAAATCGAATTTGACCTTATGCTCACCGTGAGGAGTAGCTATTCTGCTTTCTACTACTACATCCTCTTCATCTTCGTGCTCCTTATCATGGTCGCACGTATGATGCTTTACTATGATACATTTTAATCTGTGTCCCATAACTTTTAGCTTTCAAATTTTTTGATGAAATTCTCCATCATTTCCTGCTGCTTTTTCATGAGTTCTTTCATTTCACCGATAGAACCTTCAATCTTGCCGAAACGCTGCTCTGTTTCTTGCTTTTCCTTATACATAGGATTAAGTTCTGCGAGTAATGAAGGAGCTTTGTCAATGATGTTTTGAGCTTTAGAAGCAGAAGCCAAAACCTGTTCAGCATTTGCCTTTTGAGCTTCAACTTCGCTCATCAATCCAGATTTTTCTGTTGACAGAACAAGATGCCCGGCATAGGTAACTGAATGGCTTTCAGGAATAGCGTAAGTTGCCATTTTTCCATTGGCCTCTATAGTAACATCTACTACCATCTCTGTTTTGCCAGTCTTCTGGTTCATTTCCAATCGAGGAAATGATACTTGAGTGGCTTTGCCTTGAATAAGGCTAAATTCCTGCGTATCAAGAATGTATACAGGATAATTCTGCTTTATATCTTTGAATAACAACATATAGCTTATCTTTTTGAATTGTTAATAAAAAAGAGGGTGCCCAGAGAAGTATAAAAACTTCCCTGAGTACCCTCAATTTCAATTAGGCTGCTGGTGCAGCTGGAATAGAAACGCTCAATGAGCTATTGATAGCATAACAGTTGGATTTTCCGCATACTATCTTAATAAGTCCTTGAGTCATTCCAAGCTGGTTGATAGTAACAGACGCAGGAAGCGTCGTTATACCCTGGAATGCAACCACAAACCGTTCATTGATTACCTGTGTCTCAGCTTGGCATTTGCAAGCATTTGGAGTAGTAATCGTGATTGTTGCTACAATAGGCACGAATACTGTAGTTCCATTAAGAACAGGCGTTTCATTCCTATAAGTAACAGTCGCAAACGGTTGATTTGTAGAAGTTGCGCAAACGCAACGACACAATTTCTCCTTAAATGTGGCCAAGAACGAAACTTGGTTTGCCACAGGAGCAGCGGCTAAGCCTACTGGTGATAATGTAACCATAATATTTATAGTTTAATGGTTAAACATTATTGGCCACAGCCACATCCACAGCTATTATTACAGCCACAACCGTTACCACCAAGGCGAGATAACAACAGATTATTTTGGCGCTCTTGAGACAATTCAAACTTAAGATCTTGAATCTTCAGAGCTTGTTCATCTTTCCAGTGGTTATTCAGAGTATCGATGATGCGCTGAGTGTTGTCTTGACCGGCACGAAGAATATCGCACTTATCTTGCTGAGCCTGGAAAGCAGTAGCTGAGAAACCTTGTGTAATTGCAAAACCAAGATCGCGTTGGCCATTGCGAATCTCAGATGTGTCTTTACAGTTCTGAAGTAACAGATCGGCACGGAAATCTGCAATCTGACGTTGAGTTTGGCAGCAGCAATTCTGCAGAGCCTGGATAACATTGCAGTCACCGAGGTTAACAGCATTGATAACACGCTCAGCAGAGAAGCCAACCTGGCCAGCAACTTGCTGGATAGCAGCCTGAACATCGCAGCAGCACTTCTGAAGAGTGTTGAAGTCAATGTTAAGCGTCTGAGCCAGCTGGCTAAGAGCAAAACCATTGCCCTGGATGGCAGACTTAATGCAATCAGCATTCTGGTTGTCCTGCAACTGAGTGCGGATAGCGTTGAGCTGAGCCTGAGTTTCGATACCCTGAGTAGCAGTACCTGCGCCATCCCCGCCAAAGCCGAAGCCTCCGTTGCGGAGCAGAGCCATGAACATGAGATAAGCAAACGGATTGTTCATCCAGTTGTTCATACCTCCACCCATCATAGCGGCCATCGGACCCCAATCATCTCTACGATTATTACCATTTGCCATGATGGCAGCTGCGAGCGCGTTGTCGTTGTTATCGCGGTCGCAACAATAGATTTTTTCTACAGTTTCTCCCATAATTTGAAGAATTTAGAAAGTTGTTAAACAATAAAGTTAATCATAGTATTTCTTGCAAGAAATTATTTTCTAAATAATCCCGCCGTCGGCGTTATTTATGCGAAGTTAATAACAAATCCCCCTGTAATTACAGAATTTAAAGCATTAACGGCACTTTGTATTTCTGTATCTGCATTGTAATCGGCTTCCTTCATAGTAGTAGTTAATTGGACTTGTGCTAAAACTACCGTATCTTTTGCAGTCCATTTAGTTTGCGTTAAACTTTTTATTGTATTCAGCAATGGGGTACGGTCTAGAAACACGTTTTTAGCACAAAATGACCGTAACGATGGGAAATACATATTTTGCGTCAAACTAGATGTTACCGGATATGATATTGTAGCCAATGTCCGGCTTGCGTCATTCCCTATTGCAATTCTTTGGGGTGCTACAATATTCAGTAAATCAATTAAATCGCCGGAAACCAAAGGCAATTCAGTGATAAGCACAGTAATATTCTTACCCGATAACTGCGAATAATTCCCTGTTATATTTGGTTGTAAAAGTCTTAAATGGGTATAAATATCTGATTTCAAATCAGCTAGTGTACCAATTAAACCTCTATTTTCAAGCCTTAAATCTTGCACTGATTCCGGTATTTCTGAAACTAATCCGGTTAATTCTGACCTTGAAATACATAGTATAGAAAGATTTGGGAATTTATACAAATCCGAAGTAGGCATAATTGCGCCCACTTTGGTTCCGATATTCCCGAACAAATAACTTCCGGTTCCTAAACCACTAATATTATAGATATTAGTTAGCTCAATATAAGGATTTGAGGCTGTAATTTTGAAATAAATAATATTATAGCCTGCCTTGACATTATATGTCGTCCCTATCAAAGAAGTTAATGCGGCATCCTCGTAAAATTCACCACCTACAAAAATAGCTTGCGAAAGTCCATTACTAATACCCATTAAACGAAACTCCCCATCATTACCAATACTAACAGCCTGTGTTAATGCAAAGCGATAACTGCCTAATTTCTCAAAGTTACCAATTGCGGTATCTTCTAATTTCAATACAACTGTTCTCATAATTTATAATTGTTTATAATGGATTAAGTTCAATATTTCCGCCTATACTATAACGATTTACGCAAAAATGATTAGTAATACGTCTTGTGTATTTCTCGGATACAGAACCTAAACTAAATGCGCAAGTATATCCAAAGTAATCTAATACATCTTGTTGCGCCACAAATATGCCGCCCGCTTTAGCATAAATGAATACATCTTCATTAAAACCGTATTCTTGCATAAGATAGCGCATTTCTTGTAATTCACTAAACAAGGTTGCTACGGGCTTTTTCCATATAGGTTCATTATGCCATCTTGTATGATTGCCTACCCCACACCCTAACAACCTAATATTTATAATATCATCCCTTAAAACCTTTTCTAATCGGTCGCCAACTTGCGCAAAATTAACCTTCATCCCGTATTTCAAATAACTTTGTCTCATACGGAAATCTATACCGAATTGCCCGGTAGCTGTTGACGTAAAACTAAATGGGGCAACACCGAACCAATTCCGTGGGATTTGCCAATCATCGGATATTATTATTGCAGATTTAGGGGGAATATTATGGTTCCCTACTATCCATTCTGAAAATTCTTGCATGGACAACGTTTTATAGCCTTTTTCTTTCAACTCATTAGCGACATCCATTAATTTAGTGATTGCGGAACCGCCATTATCTAAAGGATGATTTGAGCCTTGATAAGTATCATAGAAATTATGACATATAACGCCTAGGCAAAACGGTGTTCTACTTGACACTAAATAGAAATCATCGCTCATAATCTCCGCATCCCCTAAATAGCCTTTTGTAATCTCCAAATCATAAAATAGAATATCCGATTGTTGATTCCCTATTCTTAATTGTGACGATTTAGGAACGGTAGTCAATTTTTCTCCGTTTACATAAACTTTTATATCCTTTTCCCCAACGATATAATCAAAGATATGTTCCTGCGTATCATTCTTATCATATAAGAAATAAGGATAACAATCAAAGCTATCGACTAAAGGTAAATCGTATGGGGCATTTGCTGAACCAATAGGATTGAGTATTAAGCATTGCGGATATTGCCCTACCAAATATATTTTACCGCTTTGAAGCAATGAAGAACAATCTTTTTTATAACTCATATCAAAGAAAGTTATATAGAAATCGCTCAATTCGGGAATTGTAGGATGCGGGAACGCCTCTCTTGGATAACTATCCCTAGGCGTTACCGGAACCATTTCCTCGTAAAATGCCCTTAATGTTTTCCAATTCCCGGAACTATCTTTTAAAGACGTTGTAAATAATATCGCACCGTTATCCCTTCCGATTGTAAAGGTATCATTTGATATATCTATGTATAAATCTTGGTATTGAGCGAAGATTTGGGAACGCTCTACTAATGTTTCATACGGGAGATAATTATTAAATGCCCTTGTTTCCGTATTGTAAACGGTATAATTATTCCCCCGTATATCTATTGTGCTAAATCCGTTATTGATTGGCATTTCAGAAGCGGACGTAGGATTTATTCCGGCTCCCGTGAAATCAATTGGATTTGCATCTATATTATTACTCCAATTAACGACAATATCAGTACGTGAGTTATTTGTCCAAGCCGTATCAATTCCCGAAGTAGAAGTCCTTTTACCGGAAACAATCAGTTTATTTATGGTTCCGGTGACAAAATACAATCTCCTAGGTGTTAATAAATCAATAGTCGCAACGCCATTTACCGGATTTATTATAACGGGCACCGAATTTTCATCGCCGAAATCTGTCGCCTCCGGCAAATGGTAATCGCTTGCGGTATCGCATTTATGAATATCATATACTTTATTAATTACATCCAAGCCCTTAAACCAAATAAGTAAAACTTTATCGCCGCATAGATTGTTTCTACTGCCATTATGCAAAGCACTACTCGTTTGAATTGCCATGCGATTGTAAATCAATTCATCGTTATTACAAGAAAAACCACTTTTTAAAGCCGGGAACGGGACTAAACATGATTTTCCGTTTATACTTTCCCTTCCTTGGGTTGGAAGTTCATGTTTTACGGATACAGTATTATCTATTACACCGTCATTTTCAAATGTTGCAAAGGGAACATTCTCGTTTTTATCATTCACTGCATTTTTAATATACCCCTTTACAGAAACACGTCCCTTAAAATCTAAATCAATCAAATATTCCGCTTGTTGACTGCCATAATTTTTAATGGTTTTGATAGGCAACATATCGCTTTGATTCTTTAGATTATTCTTTATAAGTGAAGAACTTTCTACCCCGGACGACCGCCCTACGATATTGCCATATTTATCAATTGCGAAAACAATATTATCCGAAGCATCTACTATGCAATACAAATAATCCCATTCCTTAACAGATAAATATTGTTTTACTTCGCTTTTAAAATGACAATTACCTTTAACATCAATGGCAAATAATACATTGTTGTTAGCGTCAATTATCGCATACAAATAATTTCCCGGAATAATTTCACGTATTTGTTGCCCTACCCAATTTAGTTCACTATCCCAATTTTGACTATCAACAGACGTTTCAACGATAATGTTATGAACTTCATTAAGGCGATATTTAATTGTCAAATTCGCCTTACGCATATATCCCGGCACGTCGTTATATGCTTCCGAACGACTTGTATAAATTTTGTCCGGGTAAAAATAGGACATATCTAACCACGTTTTACCTTCAATGACATCTAACAGATATTTAATAGTTAGATTCCTAATATAACAATCATATCCATTATAGCCTGTCGCACGTATTAACGCCGCATTTTCCGGGAAATCCTCTTTCTTAATTAAATAGTCTTTGCGGTATCCCGCACTTATTTGCTCAAATATAGAGGATATGAAATTTTCGTCCTTATCATAGAAACATAACATAGCCACATTTCCCGAACCTCTATACCCGGAAACAATTAAATCGGCATCCCTATTCAACGGGATAAAAGGAGTAATTTTCCAATCTATTCCCTGTTGTGGTATTGGCGCACCGTCCGTATATCTCAATCCATATTGCGGTATTGTGAAAAAGTCGCCATAAGCATTGTTTAAATCACTTTGTTTTGCTTTATCATTTACATCTTTTGTCAAATCAAATATATCCCACGGTAATACATATCCTTGTGATTCCGTGCCTGTACAACGAATATAAGCGGTATTTCCCGGTATGTCGGCGGCGGCGATTGTTACGGTTACATATTCCGTTTCTGACCCTTCCGGTCTAAAACTAGAAATAAAATTATAGTCTTTATCGTAGAAAGCACATAAAGCTACTGCGGTTTCAGTTAGGTGTATTCTTCCCCTAATTTGCAAATCGTCTTTCCCGGTTATACGCAAGTAAGGCGTACATCTATATGAGGTTGCCGCTGAATAAACCATTCCGGTTTCACCGTTAATATATCCAATTTCTCGGAACAAAGAACGTACCCCGTTTAATGGTACGCCAATTTCCGTAGCTATAAATTCATCGTCCGGGTTCGTCCGACGAAATATTGTTAAGCGGTTCGTTACTTCAAAATTGCCAAAATTGGTATATATTCCGGGCGTTGTCGCAATATAAAATGCATTTGATTTACCCGCAACCGGAACCGTTCCCGGCGCAACAAAACCCCTATAAACAAAACTACCGACTAAATACGAGTTGATTTGCGCTATAACTGCGTTTGCGTCCGTTTTTGTGGATAAATTCACCAATACATTGTATAAGTCAAACGGTATAACGTAATTATCCGTTCTAGTCACGTGTCCCGTACAACGAATATATACAGCATTTGCCGGGATTTGTGCGGCGGGAATTGTTGCGGTACGTGTGCCGTCCGCCGTTCCTCCCGGTTGCCATGTAGAAATATATTTATAATCGCTATCATAGAAAGCACAGAATCCCATAGGGTTCACAACGCCCTCGTATGCTTGGATTTGTAAATCTTTCGTTGGGTCAATCGGAATAAACGGTGTATTAGTGAAATTATACGCTGGCTCATAAACATTCCCCGTATTTTTATGCACATACCCCTTGCCTAAAAATAAATTAGGTACGCCATTTAAAGCAATGCCGGTACTTTGCGACGTCCATGACCCGGATTCATTCGTAAACACAACCATTTCGTTTGTTAATACCGTACCATCGAAATTGGAATAAACGCCACGGGTTCCGGCAATGTAAAAAACGTTTTGGTCGTGAGTTCCTGGTACGGTTTCCGGCGTCGCAACCCCGGCAAACGTCGCATTTGCCCCAATAACACTTATTATATTATTGAGTACATATTGAAGTAACTGACCAGTAATTTCCTGGTTATTATTAGTTTTAACAATGGCTGAAACAGCTGTTTTTAATTCAGTATAATTTGCCATATCATGAAGTCTTAAAATCGTTATTGAAATCGTTATTGAAATCGCCATCTATAGTTTCATGAATATATCCACCTATGTTGGCTATAACAGTATCTGTCTCAAACCCACACTCAACTGTGGCTAAATCTCCTTGGTCTTCCCATTCAGGCTCCATGCTAAATGTAGTTAAATCATAGGTTTGCAATTTACTTGTAATTTGTTTGCTTTCACACAGCCTTACAATCCTAAGAGCATCACATAGATATTCAGGAGCTATAAACGTAAACTTATAAATCTTTTTACTTACTTGGCTCTCAATAAAAGTATAGCCCATCCGCTCAGTGGCTTCTTCTTCAAAGTCATATTCAGGTTTGCCAATTTGTGTATTCAAGTAGCACCTAAATTTGAAATTGTCAGAAAAGTCTACTATGCCATTTTTAAGTTCAAAGTTATATGAATTATAGTACTCAAGGAGTAAATAGTCATCTATTTTGTTGGTTACTGTAAATACGTCAGAATATATAGTTCCTAAACCTGATATTGAAATGGCCAGATAATACAAACCTTCATGCTTTATTTCAGTAATAGGAAGAGTACCAGGATATTTAAGAAGCTTAAAGTTAGTATATGACTTAATAACTAAGCCATTTTCTTTCATACTCGTTGTTATAGTAGTATATGCCCCCGTATTGAAATTATACAATCTCACCCAATTTATAGCTGTTCCACTGGCAAGAACTACTTGAAAAGGCAATAACATATTCTTATAGGTTATTAGCGGATAAACCTGGCCAAAAGCATAATCTTTACGATGATTTTGCAGTGCAAGATTATCGTAAAAAGGCAATGGCGATATGTTATTATTTACTAACTTCATGCTGCTAATTTACAAATAAAAATCTATATAAGAAAATTTCTTAATAATTTTTAACACACAGTTTTATTGAGGCACATAAAGTAATCTTACTTTAGCATAGCGAGTATTTACATTGACAGAAATCTCATCTATTTTGCCATTCCCTATAGTGGTTTTAATTAGCTCAAGTTCATTCAAATCTTCTTCTATAGGAAACTCTATAGTATGCTTCATGCACATTTTTATGCCATTCGCATATAAATCTCCAAGCACATTACAGTCAAGATTTGATGCAGGCATATCATACATATAAAAGCGCACAAGATATGCCCAAGCTGCATAGAAATTCTGAATTACTGCATTATACGTATCACCATTTTCATCTAGTAACTGAGTTTCAACTATGGGCAATTCTAAAGAGGAGCCATTTTTAACAGGGCATAATAATGCAAAGCCGTCATCTGAAAAATTAGATGGATTAAATAGCATATAATCCACATCAGATGAAAACTGGCTTATATTTATTTCTTCTGTTTTATCTTTCTGTATATAGTTAGATTTAACATCTATGGTTACTCCACCAAACAAATCAGTAACATCATCCATCCAGCCAAACTCGTATCGCTGATTTAAGTCTGTTTTGTCATATTCTACTTCTGACTGAAAATAAGATGATAATTTTTTGTTAAATTGGTCTACAAGCTTAGTAAAATCGAGCTGAATATTTGCATTATAAGAATATGAGCCTCCTCTCATAAAGAAACTTATATGCTCAATCTTAAACTTGTTATCTTCTATATACCAATAGCATCTAAAGCAATCACGGAGCATTTTCATTATATCTTCTAATGATACTTCTGCTTTTTGAGCTGGCTGGTCATATTCGCCTTTAAGTATATTTGTTTTCTGTGTTATATGCACATAAAATCTTGCCATAGACATTGGTGCGGTGGCATCATACAAAAAACGGCTATATTCAGCAGTTGCTTCATGCTTAAGAGACGGGTCTATTTCTTTAAGCAAAGCCTTTATTGCCGCTGCTATAGAATAACTATCCCTAAGAGTATATTGCTTTCTTAATCTCCGCTCAAATAAAGAATAATAGCTATCGTATACATACCACAATGACGCATTAGCCCAGGAATTTCTACTAATAGGTAAAGATCTGCCTATACCAGCTGTGCTAGGAATAAACTCATTAGTAAAATACTGATTATAATCATTTAGGCCATATCTTGTAGGTTTATCTACTGCTCTAGAAGTACAGAAAAACATTCCACCTGTTAATCCAATACACTTTTTATAATTTCTGTTGTCTGTAACAAAGTCATCAGATGGCAAATCATGCGTGTTCTTTATACCTTCTGAGTCTTCTACAGTATCTACATCGCAAAGTAAACGTCTATAGATATGATATACGAAAGGACTCTCTATAGTAAATGTATCGCTTGAATTATTTACATTTACCATCTTAATATCCTCACGCCCTATATATTTATTATCAGGGTCACTAACTGCCCATTGCTTTTCTGACTGATATAACAGGGTATTATCTGAATTTCTATATAAACGTATCCAATACATAGTAGAGCTTCCATCTACTAATTCCATTTTGCACGTGTAACCTGGATTCCATTTACTCCAATATCCGTTTGTTCCAGCGTATACTCCATTAACATCAGAAATGCTAGCATTTCTTATATAAAACTCATTTCCTGCTTTTATATAAGAAAAATAATACTTGTTTATCAAGTCATTATGGTTGTCGATTGCTTCATTTACGTCATCTTCCCAGTATATGCCGCCAAAAAAATTAGATATTGAATTGGCACCTCTTACATAAACCTGCATTAAAGAACGTTTATGCAGGTTTATTCTTGATATGGCTGGAGCAAGTTTTATAAGGTCATAAGTATTTTCATATTTATTAACCACATCATTATATTCATCGAGAGCTGTTGTTTTAAGCTCACATGACTTTTTTTCATAGTCAAGCTTACAATCCGTTTTATTAAATTCACCTTTATAATACTCTATCCATTTACCAGAAGTCCTATTGTATTTATCTATAATAAGTATCATCTGGTCTTCTAGACTTGAATTGCGCACAAGCTCGTAATCACTCCCAAACAGATTTATTTTACCATCAAGCGAAATACGGAAAAATTCTTGCCCACTTTCTTTAGCATATTTCTTATTAAGCTCTTTATAATGCGGATTTACTTCTACTTTATCACCGCCATTCTTCGATATGTAAAATTTATATTTTGGAGGTATCATATCTTTAATTCTTTATAATTCGTTTAACATTTTTATGCTGAATAACTACTGTGCCGTTAGGTAGTGTATAATACTTAGTTTCACTCTGTTTTCTAATACTTCGCACATCATCCTCTATTTTTGAAAGGTCCACGCTTCCATTAGAATTAAGAGAAATATTCAACCCATCTGAGCTAGCAAATGCATTAAGATATTTATCTTCAAATGTTCCTTTATTTAGACTATTAATAACATCTGGAAGTATCTTTTTGTATTTCCTAGTTCGCTTCTTACTTATAATAGCAAGTGCTTCTCCACCTTCAGCTCTCATTCTGCGCTTCTTCTTATTCTTTACGCCCAAATCAATATCATCACCAGATGCGTGAGAGCCTCCTTCCAAGAACTCAAGACCTCCTTCTCCATATTCATCAGATTGGCTTGCTGTTACTTGTTTAGCTTTAATTTTGGCTACTGCAAATGATGTCCACATTGTAGCAATAGCAGCTAATGCGAGAGCTGGGCCAACAATAGGGATTGAAGAAAATGAGCTCCATAAATTAGCGGATGCAGTAATAAGTGAAGATGCCTGAGTAATGCTATTCAACGATTCTTGACGTCTTTGAGCTGCTTCGAGCATTTTTTGCTTTTCTTGTTGATTTTTCTTTTCTTGTTCAAGCTCTTTTCTAGCGGTTGCTACATTATTAGCATAACCATTATTACGAGCCTCAATTTCAGCGTCATAGGCTTTTTGCGCGGCTTCTACTCTAGCCTCAGCTGCTTCTACAATCTGCTTAGACATTTCAACCTCAGCATCAACAATGGATTGAAGTTGTTCTATTACTATGTTTACTGCATCTTTTAAAGCATCAACTTGATCATCATCAAAACCGAGTTTCTCAAGCAGAGTGCCACCTAAACCTTTTTTGCCAATATTCTTAATAAAATCATCAAGTTCTGACAGCTCACGGTCTATACCTTTAACAGTGGCTTTAGCAGCATCAATCTGAGCTTGACTCCAATATAATCCACCAGCTTCTGCTAAACGTATTTGTTCTTGCCATCTAGCTTTTTCTTGCTCAAGTTTAAATCGGGCTATCTCAGTTTCGCTGCGCTTAACTTCGTTAAATATAGCTTCATCGAGAGCTTGTTGCTCATCAAAACTTGACATGCTAAAACTACCAACAGCAATAGCTTTTTGTTTATCGAAAGATGCGTTTATAGCGCTTGTAGGTTGCCTTTTAGCTTCTGGCAACTGAGCATTCTTAAGTAATGCTATTTGTCTTTCAACATCTAATCGTTTTAAAGAATTGCTGAGTTCTTCATAAGAGCCTTTTTTAGATACTTCGCCTTCTAACTCTAATAACTCTAACAGCTGTTCAGCTTTTTGTATTTCTACATCTATATTAAGCAAATCTAGGCTTAAAGTTAAGCCTTTTTGCTTATTCTCTATAGCGTTTTCTATATCCTCTAATGCTTTAATAGCCGTTTCTTTTTGACTTTCTGTAAGCTCTTTATATTTTTCATCTTGGCCTTTTAATATTTTTTGGATTCTGGCATATTTATCGTTTAAATCAGCTATTTCTTGATTAAATGACGCGAACGCTTCAGCTCTGCGCTTCTTATTTTCATCTCTCTCTATCTCTGTGCGACTCTTTTGATATGCTTTTTCAGCTGCTAAAGCAAGAGTATTCAATCTATCATCAGCATCTCTCGGTGTGCGTTTTTTATCTTTTTTATGAGATTCTTCTAAACCGATTTCTTTAAATAGAGCATCTGCTTGATCTTCATAAAATTTCCATACATTAAAATAACTTTCAACTTCTTGCTCAAGAGATTTTGCGTCTTTTTGTAGGCTTTCTACATTTCTCTGCCTTTGCTTTTTTAACCTAGTTTCAAGTGACAAATCAGAATCTGGCCCAGAGATGCCACCCCATAAGGCTTTAAAATAATTCATAGTTTTATCGAAAAAGCCGTATTCACGCACTTTCTCTGCCTCGGCCTTATTCTCTGCAGCTAATAATTTTTGATATTGTTGAGATACAATATTCAATGCAGCTTCTGCTTTAGCTCTTGCTTTATACGCAGCTACAACAGATTCTGTGTTTTCTACGAAAGCATTATTAGCGTCATTTATGTTATCTATGGTGATTCCTAGTTTGCCAAATTCCTTTTCATTATCCTTAATCCACTGTGTTTGTGCTTTTACGTTATCCCCTAAATCTCTCCAATTTTCAGATAACCTTCTTAGCACAGCTATTTGCTGACCGTACGCACCAGTTGAGCCTTTTCCTAATTCACTGTTTAAATCTTCTAATGCATCTTCAAAAGATTTTGCGGCGTCTCTACCTGCTAATGTTTTATCAATCCATGTGATAATTTCTTTACCATACATAGAAAACACGGTAAGTAGCACAACAAGTGCAGTATTCCAGCTAAACAAAGCTTTAACTATTGAACCTGTTACACTTATTTGCTTTTTTCCTTCTGCAGCTAATAGCTCATTTTGTCTTCTTAGTCTTTTAATTTCATCGACCACCATAGGTATATTATTCGATATACCTAAGAAAAAAGTATTAAGTGATACAGCTGCAGCAGGTAATTCTCGTACTACTTGAGAAATAGAAATACCTAAACCATCCCATGTTTTTTGGTAATGACCTACAGATAATCTATAATTACCTGTTGCTTCTTGCAATTTTATCATCTGTTGATAAATTGCATTTGTCTCGGTTTCAAGTTTTTTACCAGAGTCAGCAGCTTCTCTTTCAGCTGCAGACATCTGGTTAAGTCGTATTTTATTCAGTGCATATTGAGCTGAAAGCCTATTATAAGAGCCTTCTGCAGAATTAGCAATTGTGGCTTGTAGTTGAGCAATTTGATTTGCCTCTCGTATCTGGGTTGAATAGAGTTTAAGCTGCTTGTTTTCTTCTGATTGGGCATAGGCGAGTTTCTCTTGAGCCTGAGTTAATGGGTCTACTGTAGCTTTCTGCTGTTTTCTAGCAGAAGTAAGCTCAGCAATCTTAGCTTTTAACTCAAGTAATCTTTTACCTTCATCTGACTGTAAATAAGCTAATCTTTGCTCTGCCTTTTCTACTTCAGACAGAGTTTGGATATGAGGCTTCATTTGGTCATCAAGGGCCTTAATCTGATTTTTTAAATTAAGAATATCATTGAGTAGCTGTTGCCCCATTTCGCTATCTGCTCTTTCAGCCGCAGTTAAAGACTTATATAGCTCAACTGTTTGCTTTAGGTCAGACTTAAGACGGTCATAAGAAGATATAGCTTGCTGGATATAACGCTGCTGTTCTACAGTTGCTCTATTAGCATCTGAAGTTTGTGCTTTAAGCCAAGCAATCTGTTTACCCGTATCAGATAAAGCTAATTTAAGCTCATTCTGAGCTCTTTCAAGTCTTGACGTAGATGCTGTTGCTTCATCAATAGCTTTACGCCCTTCACTTGTAGCTCCACTAGCAGATTTAAGAGAATGCACAATCCTATCTGCACCTGCCCTGATAGCATTTACCATTGTCTCGTATGACTGATTGAGCTCGCCAAGTTGCTTGACAAGCTTTTCAATTGAGTCATCCGGCTCAATTATATCGCTATATTTTATCTTATCGTCTTCAGCCATAATTATTTCCTTTTATGCCGTTTAACACTCTTGCTTTCTGCTTCTAATTGCTGTTTTATATTATCAACAGCATTATAGAATTGAAGTACTGTCATCTTTTTAGCGTCCATGCTTGTTTTTTGAGCTATCAAAAGACAAGTACTTTCAAATTGCTTATCATATTTTATCTCAACAGACTCACTTCCTATGTATGATTTTGGAGAATGCATATTAAGCATTATCATATCTATGGTTTCTATCTGTTCAGAGTTATCTGTGTCATTTATCATAGAGTCCAATACAAGAAGTGTTCTTTGCTTTAACTTATCGTATGCATCTTTTTCCTTTGGATTTACAAAATTTCCTGGAAAGTACATTTCAAGCTCGGTGGTTACTTTTTTTTTAAGCCAAGTCAAAAAGTCTATAATCTTTGAATGCTTTATTTCTTTAAGCCTGGCCAATATATTTTTAAGTCCATCGTCTGACAAATCATTAACTTCTTCACCGTCTATGCTATGGATAAGAGCTGCAAAAGCTAAATACCTTGGTGAAATTTCGTTGTTCACCATATACATATTTTGCCTCATGTTTTGCAGTTCTTGCAAAGCTTTTTTGGCATTATTGCTTTTAATGAATTTAGCAACACGGGTTATATGGGCATCAATATCATCTGCATCTGAGCCAATTCCAGAGTCTATAAGCAAATACTTATTGTACTTCTGAAAATTTACAATAGGCATTTCATCTATGCTGTCATATACCCGTACGACTTTTTTATTTACTATCAGGTTTTTCATATTAAAATTCGCGTTATAGGGGTTGATATGATAGGAATAAGTATAATACTCATCTCATTAAAGAAAATAGCGAGAATGATAGCGAGAATAAGCGACGTCCAAAAGCTTAAGCAAAAGTCACAATCGAATAATTGAGAAATAAGCTTAGGAGCCCTGGTAATTATCTCATCGCGCACACCGAGTTTTCCAATTAGCAAAATAGCAAATGCTGCTGCTAAGGCTATATATATTAAAGCCGAAAGCATTGTTATAAAATATACCGTTGACATAATTCTCTAGTTGTTAAAGTAAATTCAATTCGTATTCCTGCATAAGGGTACATGAAGAATTGTTTATCAATATCTTGTATACCTTCTCCTTTATAAGTATAGTTATTATAGATTTTCTCTATTGAATAACCTTTGTATATATTTTCAAAGCGCTCATATATATCATTTATAACAAGCTTACCGGTTGTAGTAATAAGACCTGGAGTAGTTAATACCCGCATAATTTCATCTTTTACTTCTTCTGTATGCATAACAGTTTCATCTTCATAAATGCTACTGAGATCATACCAGAATATAATGGCCCCGCTGAAAGTATATTGTGGCAATGATTGAACTACTTCAGTAATCTTTTGTGGGTCATAAATATCAAACCATGAAAAATTGCCAAAGTTATCATTCGGTAAAAGTGACACATATTCTCCATTGCCGTTATACATCGCAGGATATATAAACTTATTACCATCTGGCCTATGTTCTACAAGCTTATATGCTCTACCAAATGCACAATTAAGCCACTTAAGTCTGTTCATAAGTGACTTTTGCATATCCTGTAATATCTTATCAAGCAATACAGGGTCTTCCTTAAATCTTATTTGTACTGAGTTTTCCTTCATTTCCTTATTGCCTGTTTTAATCGTTTAACTAATTCTTTTCTTATGTGAGAACGAATTATTCTGGTAAAATTTTTATCTGTTAAGCGAAAAATCTCTTCACCATATTTCTCAATAAGTTCAGGTGTTTTTTCATCACTCGCGGTCACATAAAAACCTTCTGAGTCGAATACTACAAACATAGACTCGTGAAAAGCACCTGTATCTCGTAATGTGACCCTTGTAGTAGGCTGACCTTTTTTCTTTTTTATTTGTATGGTTTTAGGCTTATATGGCATATAATCCATTATCTTTTCACCTCTACCATTGATACCACGACGATATAGCTGGTCATCTGCTATAGCCGATACTATTACGTCTTCTTTGTCACGCACAATATCTTCTAACAGCATAGGCAAGCTATCCTTAAAACTTCGTAATCTATATTCCAAATTGCGAAGTGTCGCATTATATCGTTTTACAGCCATACTTATACAATTCTATATTTTATACCATTATTTTTGCATGGTAAACACACTCTGTCAATCCCAGAAGTACTTAGCTTAATAGCCTTAAAAGCTATATCTAGCTGATAGCTTAAACCTGACTTTTTCATAGAAGAAGAGTCGCCATCCACTTCGTATAATATATCGAGCCTAGAAGCATTGATTGAATGCCTATTTGTTCTTACGTTAGAGTTGTACGCAAATTCGCGTAACATATCTACGGCTACCTGCTTAGCTATGACATCTTGGAACATCATTCTCTGCTCAACTATAAAGTCTGTAATATCACAGCTTACAGTAACTTCTAAGTTTAATCCGTAGTTATTATCATAGGTATATTGATTATTTTCAACATCCCATAAATGTAAACTTTCGTCTTCTGTATTTATAAGTTCTTCATTTACGAAGAATGGATGAATTTCAAGATATTTAGACCATGCCATCCAAGCAAGTAATTCTCTACGTGAGCATGAACCGCAAGGCTCTTTTGACCAGTCTTTATTTTTTCTAATAGCTTGACTTCCCTCTGGAAGTTCAGACTGAAAATAGCACAAATACCAACTTCCTCCTGCATCATTATCTTCACTTTGGTATGGCAAATAGAGGTCATCGACTGTAAACCATTCAGCGCTATTATCTCGTATCTTATTAAGCTTTATAATCTTTACTGGAGCATCCATACTTGAATGCATAAGATACAAAGTATATTCTCCAGCTTTAGTAAACTGAAGGCATATTTTATTTATCTTTGTGGTTACGCCTTTTGCTCGTACTGGTATAATTTCAAAGCCAACTAGATTTTTCTTATTCTTTACAGTATCTACTAATCTACCTGTTCCATCAAACAAAGTACGACTTTCGCATAATGGCTTATTTGTTCCTTCTACCGTTTTTTCATTACAATATCTAGCAATAGCTTTTTGAATGCTTGCTTTTGTTTTGCTCTCAAGCCATTCAGAAAATAAATTGGTTTCAACCCAATACTCAGACTCAATATCGGGCTGTTTTCCTTGTGCTTTTTGAAGCGCTTTATATTGTGTTCCTTGATAATCAACTACATTGCCTTTGCTATATTCCTTTTCAGAATTGTATTCTGGAAAAGTAATATTCTTAAAATCCGGAGCAATACATGACATATTCTGCAAAGTCAGCAAAGGATGAATTTGTTGAAAATATAGACCACTTTCACTCACAGTTAAAGCATCAGATATTTTTAAGTCTGATGTATCATAATTCTGCTCCCACCCAATAAGATGTAACAGCTTTTCTTGTATATCACAGGCTCTAACCATAATTCTTAATTTAAATGAAAAATAGGAGGCCACTATCGCCAGTGGCTCAGTGTACCTCCTACCAAAGCTAATAACAACCTAACGATCTGCTATCGATTTATCATCCCCCAGCACCCACAGCTTTAGTGTTTACAGGGCTGTCTTCAGAGTTGACAACAACGACAGGCTTAGCGTAAACTGCATTTTCGCTTGATATATTGAATGACAGAATAGGACTTGCCAATGTAGTAGGTGAGCTGTTATACGCTGTCAAGAAGGCCACATCAACAGCAAAGCCATAGTGCTCTTTGCGAGTGCGAGTCATATCAGCTGTAGCAGCTCCCGCGATAGCATTGTAGTCACCTACAGAATCATAGAAGTATGTACCAACAGGCATGTTCAACAAAGGCAAAGTAGCGATACCCCACTCATGGCCATCACCGGAAACAGTTCCGAGCAAGCAATCACGCTCGAAACGGGTCAACATTCCAAGAGAGCCGGCATTTACAGCATAACCTTGAGCATATTTGCCACTGTTAGCTGCAATATTGTTCGTCAAGTGAACAATCTTTGTACCAAACTCATTTTGCTTGTTCACATCGTTATAAAGGCCATGTTGCTGTAACTTACGCATGATAGACTCAACGCCAGGATCACCAACAATATGCAACTGACCATAGAAGTCATTTGCCCCCATCATAACCTCAAGATCGCCGAATACGTTTTCACGCTCAGACCACTTTGCGTTTATGGCATTAGAAGAGAAGTCATACAGCAGCTTGTTCTTCAAAACCTGTGTTTTGTTAGCAGCAAGAGCAGCAAGAGCAGTTTCATCAAGCTTTTTCGCAAAAGCATAGATGTACTTCATCATCTTGGTCTCGAAGTCTTTCTGGATGCCAATCTCATTATTCATATACATCGCCGGAGCGATAGTGAATCCCCATGCGTAAGTGGCAAATGTGATTTGAACCATCTTAGAAGTATTTTCACTATCGGTAATCTCCAATGTGCGGGTACTACCGATAGTAATATCAGCATCATAGTTGATTACTGGAGTTTCCAATACATTACCAATAGAAGTTCTTGCTTTTTGCTTTAACTCCTCAGTAAGAATACCGGTAGGGTCTTCGGATTGCACCATAAAAGCATTTAGCGCACCGTACCTACTGGGGCGATATTCAAACTTATCAAAGTTAGAATTCGCACGGATGTTCTGGATACGTGTTAAAACTAGACTCATAACTTTTAAAGTTTTTTAATTGTTAATACTTACGCTATTGTGGTGCATTACCCTTTTACGCCTCATAGCATTTTTTATTCTTTATACTTTTTCGTATGTTTTCTCGAAAATATCAGGTTTACATGGATAAAACTCACCATTTACACCTTTAATGATATAATCACCTACACTTGCTCGCATTGTACCTTCTAAAGTTTCAATAGGAATATAAGGATTATTTTTATCCTCATAATTTACATGTGCTCCTCCCATAAACTCAGAAAGCTCACAAATTCTTTCAGCTGTGTCTTCAAATTGAATTGCTTCAATTATTACTGGTTTCTTTTTATACTTCATAACTTATTTTTTATCTAATAGGCAAACTTGCCACATTGTTTTCAGTTCTCAGCTGCATTGACTGGTCTGCGAATTCTTGCGAGTCACGGGTCAAACCATTTGCAAGCAGATGTACCTCAATGGCTTTATCGGCCTCAACTTGGCTCTTAATACCTGACAAATCAAGTGTTCCACCTGTTCCGCCTGAGCCGGATCCAAAGCCTCCTGTTCCACCACCTGTCTGCTGACGGCCTGTGTCGACTACATCTTTAAGCGATGTCTCCATTACAAGTTCCTGCAGTGTATAAGGATTAAGGTTGTTCTTCGGGTTGTTAAGGATATTACCATCCGCACCACGAATAACAAGCTTCTTTCCTCCTTGGTCATCTTCTACGAACTCAGGAGTACCTTTCGCAAGGACTTCTGCTTTTGCAGCATTGAGCAGTGTCTTCTGAATCGGCTCAGTGATACCGCTCTTAAACTTAAGACCAGCTGTAGCAGCTTGAAAAGCATAATCTACATGCGTGTCCTTAATAGTTTTATCAAACTCTGCCTTTTTGGTATTGAACTCAGTTTCCTTTGTCTGAAGCTGAGTTTGAAGCTGAGTTACTTGAGCTTTAGCATCTTTCAGCTGTTGCTTCAAAGTTTCATCACCAGCTCCTTTTTCAAGTTTAGACTGGAGCTCTGCAACCTGTGCCTGAGCAGCAGTAAGCTGAGTTTGAATTGTTTTCGCAGATTCTGCTTTAGTTTTGTACTCACCGAGCACGCGTTTAGCATAGTCATAACTCTTTTCACCATCTTTCTTTTTAATACCTGTGATATTAAGAATATCAGTATCGTATTGACCATGCAATGCACCAATCTTAGTGCCTATAACGGTGTTCTCATCATTTCTTGACATTTCAGCAATCGCATTCAGCTGGTTATCTGTAAGACCTGCTAAATCTGAGCTCTGTCGTAGCATCTCAATTGTTAACATACAGCTTTGTTTTTATAGTTGATTACTTTTGTACTAACTCTGCAGCATCTCCATACGGATCATGCAAGACTGCCATAATGGTATAGCCAAGACCTTTATATGCTTTCTTGAAAAGCTGCCATTCTGCAAATGTGAACATCTGAGTAAATGCCGGTGACTCTTCTTTACCTGTCATTGGGTTAAACCTACGGCCACGCACAATCGACAGATGCACCATTTTTTCAGTGCCAGGCTTAATAACGTATTCATTTTTAGTAGTTGAAGTAGCTTCTTTTTGCTTTTCTTCAATAATATCATCAACATCCACTAGGAAAAGAACTACCTCATCAAGCTCTTCCTGTAAATCACTTGTCCAAGCTTTTCCGCCTTTAGCCTTAGCAGCTTCTAGTTCTGCTTTACGCTCTACAGCCTTTTTCTTGTAAGACTTAATATCTTCAAGGCTGAGCGCCTGTAATTGCTGAAGTTCCAATTTCTGTAACATATTCCAAAAGTTTTTTACTTATAATATCTATTTTTTCTCTCATTGGCTTATTTGAAGCAAACTCAATTATGTTAATATTCTCACGCTCAAATTTTTCAACTAAAGTACTAAAATTTATTTTAAGCTTTACTAGATTTTCATTTAATAACTCTTTTTCATACAATTTTAACACTTCATCCAATGTTTTATGTGGATACGGCTCCAATTGCTTTAAGATAAGCATTCTCTGAAGTACTAAAGGATTATTGCGATATTCAACTTCAAGAATTTGTTGCGATATAGCATCTAGTTCAGAGTTAGACGCACCATTTTCCTTTGCTTGTTTATACTTAGAATATAGCTCTGTTACTGTGAAAACATAAAACTCTGTACCCCAGTTTACAGAAGATGATATGAAAGCATCTCCATATCTGAGTTTGCAAATAGTATCTTCAACAAACTTCTGCGCCAATTCAAAGTTGGTCTTTAATGCGTTGAGAACTGAAGTTTTGCTTTCAAAGTTAGCAGTTACTTGAGTCTCGTTAATAGCTTCTTTTTCGCTTACAGTCCCACCCGAACCAACAACAGAAATTACGATTTCATTTTTAAGCCTTACACATTCATTGACATTATAGTCAAGTGAATCTTTATCAATAGTAGTTATCTGAACAGGATTACGCATATCTGCGACACCTTCAGATTGATTTGGCACGGGAACTTCTAAGAATGAACCAGGGCCAGCTATACGCTTTTCGCTACAACAAGGACATTTTTCGACTGTTCCATCATTGAGAATCTTGTACTCACCTTTCGCGTTACGTAGAAAACCTCCGTCACAGTAATCACCAGTCTCATTATTCTCAAAGTTACAATCAGCCTCATAGGCACTATATATAGGATAAGGTGCGTACAAGTCTAAATGTTGCTTTGAAATGGAGAAAAACAAATACCAATCAAGGTTTGATAGCTCTTTTGTGATCGGATTTTTCTTAAGATCTTTGTTTTTCTCATTGAGTTGTATTGACCAAAAGAATCGAGCCGGGCAATATCCTAAATCGTGCTTTGCCTCTGAAATAAGTGACTGAATTTCATTTTTCTCATTCAGCTGATATACTCTTATAGAAGTATCATCAAATACAGCTATTCGATGTTCCGGCTGTTTGAAAATAAGCCACTCAAACTGATTTTCATCAAGTCTAAAAGTCTGGTAATCAATTACAGCATCAATCTCAAGCCAATAAAAATACGGCTCTGGACGCAAAGATGTTTGTACTTGAGGAAGGTCTACTACCAAAATACTATTTGGCGATACCTGCATTCTTTTCCATCCAATTGTTTTCCATATTTCTGGCTCGTTGAGGTTATTCTTTTTATACTGAGACCAGTCTTCTGCAAGCTCTGAGTCTGTAAACTGGTATGAGCTTGATGAGTTACGACTATAGAAAACCCTTTCGAGTTCTCTATAGACGTCCTCAACTACAGCAGGTGTAGGCAACGGAAATTTGAACAAATGAAGGAATATATTGAATTTATCCTTCGGAAGCAACTGTCTTACCCAATCAAGGAATATGGTCGTAGGTTGGTTAATATCAGATACAGCAACATTCGTCTCAGTATGAAATCTAAGACGGCGCTGCATGTTTACAGCTTTCTGAATAGTCTGACGTTTAGTCGGCTTTTGCAGAATTTGCTTTATCTGATTTAATTCTAAGGCCATTTTCTTCGTCGTAAGTATAATTGCTATCTTTAGATAATTCCCATCCACCGTTTAATGCCGCACCCATGTCAAGTAAACGTTCTGCGTGTTGAATGCCAAATTCTTGTGTCATACCATACTTAGGCACAACCAATGTTACGGTTTGTTCTTTTTTCTTTCTCATAACTAAAAGTTTTAGCCTCCAACAGAAGCAGCATTAACCCAATCAGTAAGAGGATTGAAGTCCAATGTTTCACGCTTGATAATATAGAACATATCGCTCCAGTTAGGATAGAATGACCATTCAATGGTATTGCTGTCCGGCTCTTCAAAACCGCCAAGCTTTTTGTCACCAACAAAGAACTTACCAACAGGAATTGGGAAATATGCCGTAGGTTCATCCTGGTCATCTACTAAACAGCCAATATTGCCGTTTTCATCAATCAGCCAAACGCCAATCTCTTCACACATGTATTGTTTCAGCTGTGCAATTGTCTTCTGACTTTCCTGATAGATAGTGGCGGAGAATGTTGTCGGCTCACGGCCGATTGTAATCTCAATACCCCCAAGTGTTTGATTACCTCCACCGAATGTGCGAGCTGCACCAGGCTCAGAAGTAGGCCCTTGGATATACGGAGAAACTGTCATTTTAGACCCATCCGCAGCAGAAAACATGGTAGAAAACGATGCTTTCTTAGTCGGGTCAGTGACAGAGTTCTTCGTTCCAGCTGTCTTATAGATACGCTGAAATGCAACTTTTTGAACTTGCCCCATACTCTCCTTGCATTCAGCAATCTCAAGGTCGGCGATATGAGCACCGGCAGGGCATCCACAATTTAATCCCATAATTTATTTATGTTTTAATGTTAATACTACCGAGCAGTTACCCCTTAACTTGCATCGAATTACCTGTATTTGCTTCGAATTGACTTCTCCACAGTGTAAAGATACTAAATTTATTTATAAGTCATATAGTATTTAACATTTTTTATAGAGGTATTTTTTATCTCATATTCTCGCATTATGTTCATTTAAAGCTTATGTTTTAATCATTAATATATAATTAGAAGCCTAGAAATTACGAGAATAATGCGAGAATTTAATCTTTTATCGCCTTATAGCCTCTTTCTTGGAAAAACTTAGCCATTGTGTAATAGCCACATTTGTATCCTATTTCCGCTATGCGCCTATTTTTCTTTGAGCACCATTTAATTATATCTCCTGGCATAAATTCACCTCGTGTAAATTTGTACTCATAATATAAACAGCTTGCACAACACATGTTTGCCTTAACTCCATTCGGGCTTATCATCTTTTCCATACTAGTTTCTTAAGTGTATTTTTTTACGTCCACCTTTTCTTGCATGCATTTCATATACTCCTGTTAAGCAATCTGGAGCATCGTCGTGCTGGTTTCTCTTCTTATTATCTTTACGATACGACATAAGAGCCTTATAAAACTTAGGCCATTTCCTCTCCCAGCCCTCTGGAAACAAAATATCACTTTGAACATTAGCAGAAGCTGTATAAATACGCGCCTTTTTGTTCTCTGTCTGTGTAAATGTTTTAATAGCACATCTAAAATTACGCAAATCAACTCTTAATATGCGCTTTACATTACGTGAATAGCCACGGCCTCCATTATTTGACTCGATTAAGGCCTCAACCGTGCCATTTTTGGTCAACATTTCGGCCTGTTTTGGCTCTGTGACCTCCATAGGTGCATCCGTAAACAAAATATCAGTTATATAGCAGTATTCAGGCGTATTTATAAAGCAGATTGAGCACAAATCATCAGCTCCAGTGTCAGCTGTATCAGTATAATTCCACTTTTGAAGTGCTTTTGTGCCCGTTGGAAGCTCTTCTATCTTATAGGTTCTAAATCCTTCATACATAAGACCCTCTTTTGGTGTTGGATCCTGCATATACTGCGTATCGAATACAAGCGGATTTATCTCACGCATCTTATAAAGCTCTTCAAGTGTATGCTTCATTGGCCAAAGTGCATGTTCTTCTCCAGTTTCTGGGTCTACTTGTATAACTGGAAGTGATAAAACAGTCCATTCGTCTGGCTCTATCTCTTGCAAATAGCCACAAAGGTCATGTTCATGCAGCCTTTGCATTATTATAATGATTGGAGTATTACGCGAGTTAGTACGGTTACGAATTGTGTTCTCAAATCGCATGTTAATACGCTCACGGACAATATCTGACTCAGCATCTTCTGGCTTAATTGGGTCATCGATTACAATCGCGCCTTGGAAAATGTTTGCTGTAGCTCCTATCATATCAAGCATCTCATTCGTATGGTCATCGAATGTGAATATATCATTGCCTCCATCCATTTTATCAATATCTGGGTCAATATCCACATTACCGGCTCCGAAACCTGTTACTTGACCTTGAGTTGATACTGCATAAAGCTCGCCTCCGGCCTTGGTTTTCCATCTTTTAGCCGAACCTTTCTCAGATGCAAGAGCCGAATTAGAAAAAAGAGTCTTATAAAGTTCTTCCTGCATGATATTTCTGATTGTTTCAGAATTATCATTCACAAGTATATCTGAATAAGATAGATGCAAAAATCGGCACTTAGGATTTAAGGCAAAACACCAACTTATAAATGATTTGATAACAAGCTCGGTTTTACCATATCGAGGAGCAATGTTAATTATAAGCCGTTTGCATCTGCCATCGACAACATCCTGTAACGCCTTAAACATCTTCCTATGATGCTCTGCAACTATAAAACTTCTATGGTATTGACACTTAAACATTGCTTTGGTATATTTCTCAAAAGAAGTCAGCAATTCAAGCTGAAGAAGCTCCTTAGGATTTACGGTTCCGCCCTTAGTCGCATCTAAAGCTCTTTCCTGCATTGTTTTTAATGAGTCCATAAGTTTCTATATGAATGGTAAAGTACGTACGCGTTCTTTATTTAATTAAAGTATCTCTTATTACTATATAAGCCTCTCGTGATATTGGCACATTGGGAATAATACCTGTTTGGAGCTGTTGCTGTTCAGGTAGATTAAGTTGCATTTGGCCTTTTCCAAATACACGGTCCCAAAGCTTCTCAACTGTTTCTATATTACCAAGTTTTGCGTCATCTTGCAAACGCTTTATAACTGTCTTGATAACGATTGGTATCTTTTTATTGTTATATAGAGCCGCCAACTGCGCTTCATTGCACGTTAACAAACAAGCCAATAAATTAGCAGTGTCTTGCTTTGTAAGCTGAACACTTAAATTGATATTAAGACTAGTAAGAAGCTTTGTTATCTCAGGTCTTGATGCTCCTTGTAACTGAAGCGCTGAGCGTATAGCTGATGAGTATGAGCCTTTGCCAGAGTTATGGCGTTCTGCTAGCTCAGTTGCCTTAAGCGGCTCTACAGTCTGAGCCTCAAGCGCCTCTATAGCCTCAACTCGTTTTTGTTGCTCTGCGATACGTTTGGCTTGGAGCTCAGTTTGGCCATCTGGTATTTCTTCCACACCAAGTTCTTCTGCTAATGATTGGCGTTTTTCTTGTTTAGCTTGAAGGTTTTTAAGCTTTTGCTTTTCAAGATATTTAATACGGGCCAATTCTTTTGCATCTTGCTTTGCCTTAATACGTGTGGCCTCTTGTTCTACAAGCTTGGATGTGTCCGGATTAGACATTCCAGGAACTACTGGGCGTGATGGCAGTATATCTGCTAATTTCTGTGCTATTTTATCTGTTTTCATATCAATTTTTATTTTCTGTATGTGTCTAAAGGATTTACATAACACCATTCAAATCCATATGCAGTATGCAATGAACCTCTACAGCAAGCTGTTATATTATTTGGTTTTCCACCGATTGCTTCTGCGGCTTCTTTCGCGGAGTTGAACATTGCTGATTTTCCTGTTTCCCTATTTATGCAATACACAGGTTTACATAAACTAAAAGAACGCATGTCTGGATTTGTTGTTAGTAATTCTTTTACTATTTTTTTCTCTTCTTGGCTCTTAGAACATGAAAGATTTATTTGATTATAACCGTAAGGTATAAATGCTTTATTTGATATTATAGTTTTATATTTTAATTCAAAAAGCCGTTTTAAGTTATAAACGTTGCTGTCTATCAATCCGACTGTTATATAATTACTTTCTCTTATAGCTTGACTTATCGAGCTATTGCCTGTGGCCGAATAATCGTCGAAAGCATTGAGAATAAGAGACGTCACAGCGCTTATTACTGTTCTATTAAGAACATGTCCTACATATAGCCTGCTATCTTTTTCAAATTCTATCGTAAATATTGCGTATTTGGCATTTACGTTATCAGGCATGTCCACTTTATAGTTGTTTATTAGTACCATTTTGTATTATTGTTTTTGCAAATATACTAATTACTTTGCAAAGTAAAAAATATAATTAAAATAAAAAATTCACTAATTTCGTGTGAAAATTTCTGCATAAGTAAATAAAACTTTTTCTTGTTTCTTTTGTAAATGATTGATTTTCAATTATATAAGCTATCATGTAAACAAAGAAATTGCGAGAATTTTTTTTTGATATATACCCCTTTTTCTCAAAAGTCTATCAATATTAGTATATACTAGCTAATATAAATAACAATTCTATATTTTTATTTTGCTCTCCTCCTTAAAATTTTTTGTTTATATTGTTTATTTATATCTAATCTATTGAAAATCAATCACTTACTGAGAAACAATCGATTGTTTATTTTGTTTCTCTTGTTTACAGCCTTTTTGCGAGAATACCTGAATGACAGATTTTGCGAATTTTTGATTTGGTGACAATTTGCGAGAATGATTTGGAGCCAAAAAATTTTTTTCTGATCATGAACATGGCTCTATATACTATATATAAGGGGCACCCAGGCACTGCAGCAGGGGCCTAATTTCCACATTGGCAAAATTCTTGAAATATAAAAATCTATCAGGTTAAGAAGTGTTAAGCCTATCAGCCTAATTCGTTAAATGTGGTTTAATTCGTTAAAGTTCTATAAGATGACTACCTGTTAACAACTCTTAACTAAAATAACTTTCAAGTTCCAAACCAGAGACAGGCACACAGCCTCTCATATGACAACCTTTAATGAATGTTTAACATTTCCTAACCTAATATATTTCATGGTTTCGTAAGTTTTATTACCATAAAGGCATAATTTATCAATTTCAGATTATTAACCAAAATAACTATCACACTTAACACAATTTAACTCATAGAATTTTTATATGATATTTGTTTTACATCCATCAAAAAATTATCATAGAAATTTTCCAGGTTCATAAATTATTAGTATATTTACATATCGAAAATAACGGATAAAACGATCGAGGTTATAAATAAAATTTAACATAAAAAATTGATCAAAAGTTTTTCCGGTTAAAATAAAATGAGTATATTTACAATATCAAAATAAAACGATTATGACACAGTTAGAAAGCTTCTTATTTGAATTATCATTCGGAGATATTAAAAAGATCCGTGATTACATGTTGAAAAGATACCACGTATATTGTGGTTCAATGGCAAAATTGGCAAAAGAAATAGACGAGAGATTGCCCGAGCCACTTGAAGAACTGTACGAAGTGCTCGCGTAACAAGAGAACATCCCGGGCAGGAGAATGGCCGTAATGGCATCAGTGGTTCAACTCCACTGCCGGGAACAAGAGAATTAACAAATAAAATTACAGTAAAATGAAGACACTTAGAAATTATCGTTTCGTATTGACTAACATTCCTAATAGTATGTTAGAGACAGGAGAAATAAGAATTGACAATGAGGAAGTAACTGGCGAGAGAATGTTTGTCAGCGAATGCCATTATTATGCCGAGAAAAATATCATTGAGTGTATAAAAGATGCAGCGAAACGTGACGACTTGCGCGGTTACTACGAACATACCTATTGTATCTACAAAGAGGACAAATCGAAAAAGGAGACAGTAGAGCGCGAAGAGGGTGGCAAGAAAATTACCGAGACGAGAGAAATACCTGGTAAGGCAATGCTGATCGAGGTGATAACAGTAGACGAGAACGGCATAAACATCCGATAAAAACGGATAGCCGTTCGCCCTCCGGATTGGACGAGTAAAACAATACCTAAATACAGAAGAATAATATGAAGAAGATAGCTTATTTGTATGTTGAAAGAGATGATAGCGAATATGACTATAAAGTCGGATTTGCAAGCTACACCGAGGCAAATGAATATCGACAAGAGTGCCAACGTAGATGGATAGGCCACTGTGACTATGTGTATCTTTGGACTGGTTCCGAGAGAATTAACCTCACAAGAATGCCGAAAGACGAGAGAAATGAATTATTAAAACAATTTAACATACCGGAATAATGGAAAATAACCAACACTATTTAACGAAAAAAGTTCTTAAAGCAGTAACCAGATTAAAACAAGAGAATTAACAAATAAAATTACAGTAATATGGTAACAATGAAATTTTCAGCAACTAAGTCAGAAACGCTGTTTTTGGCACCGACAATCGCAGTTGAACAAAACGACTCAGAAACAGCAATCCGATTTGCTCTTTGGCACAGCGTGTTCAGCGTAGAGATAAGCAAGAGTCATAAAATCGTAAAAGCTAAATAATATGGCAAGAAACGAAATGTTTGTAACAGCTTATAGGCTTGAAGTTGAGGCCATTCGAGAGAATTTGAGTAATATGGAGAACTTCATAGAAGCCATTTCGGATTGCGCTATCGTGTCCAATGATGAGAATAATGTAGCTATCATAGTAGCGTCTTCGGATGCCTTAGGGACAACGAAATTGGCTAATATGGCACTCAGATTCTTTGGCAAGGAGGGATATAATATAAGTACTCTCGGGCTTTTAGGGCCGTTCAAGAAACTCAATTGATATTTTTTAACATAAAACTTGAAAAATAATTCTCAAAACGGTTTTATAAATTGAATAAACATATTATATTTGCAATATCAAAATAAAACAAGTAATAACAATTAAAATTTACAGCATTATGGCAACAAAGAAATTTTCACAGATGACAACGAAGAAGTTAAATGCTCTTTTAGCAACAGCAAGTGACGAAGATAAAGTCGAGATTGAGGCTGTACTCGCAGCTCGTGAGCAAGCTCAAGCTCCAGTATCAGGAGAAACACAATCCGAAGTGGCAAACTCTGTACAGGAGTTCGAAGACACAGAGAACCCGTTAACACCTGAGGAAGAAGCAGCTATAAAAGCAGCAGAAGAGAACAATGGTGTCAATCCGATGAGCAACAGCAGCAAAGCAACTCTTGAGAAAAAGCCGAAGATGACCGATGAGGAGCGCCACGCATTGGCCGAAGAGCTGAAAAAGAATATCAATCATCGCTGTCAAGCAGTCCCGTTCAATACCGTAGAATGGGTTGATGGTTACATCGCAGGAGTGATCGAGGAGAAGCGCACAAACAAAGTTCTTTATGCTATTAAGACAGATGACGGGCGCCGCATCGTTAAGGTACACGACAGTAATCTTGTTCGCATTTTGGACGAAGTCGTTGAGCCGGAAAAGAAAGTTCGTGCTCGTAAAGCAAAAGATCCAGTAGATAAAATCGATTGGACACCAGAAGCAATCGCCGAAGAGATTAATGAAATTATCGACAATGTCGGTAAAACGGTAGAATTTGAGAAATACCGTACTACAGATGAAAATGGTGAAGAGCATGTCGAAATGGTAGTCGGCCGTATTGTGGCAATCGTGCCAGATAAACGAGCTCAGCGTTTACTTTACCGTATTTTAGTCCCGACACCTATTGAAGGTAATCCACTTGCAACAAAGACAATGCATAAAGTCGCAAAAGCTGA
>OCPZ01000169.1_pt1 | contig 56526 bp, 35 predicted proteins | sample 1538881 | NCBI WGS metagenome assembly OCPZ01 (sample SAMN04571733, study PRJEB22368) | human gut metagenome | biome: human gut; material: stool | host: Homo sapiens | place: Luxembourg | collected 2013-01-11 | reverse complement strand
GCACTGCACCCAGTTCTTTTCTGATATGTGCCTCTAACATCCGGTCGATGGACACCGCCGGATGTGCTTTCATATCCTCCAGAATCTCATAATAAAATGTCCGATATTCCGCACCCTGCCTGTCGATTTCCCGGTAAAGGTGTTCCACCGGTGTATAGTTCCCGGTAAATACGATGTCGTATTTCCGTTTCTGATACGGTATATTTTTATGTTTCTGTTTTTGCCCATGGCAGCCTTCTATTGGGGAAGGTACTTTCCGCTCTAAGATACAGTTTCCCGCCAGCGGCAGAAACTCCACCGGCAATGCCGGGTAAAAGCGCTTCATGTATGCCACATGTTCTCTGTCAATACAAAAAACACGCATTTCCGGCACCGGAGGCTTTGCCAGTTTTGAATGATAATACAGTGGATGATCCACCAGGATATTGATGCACGCGATACCTTGGTTTTCCCAGATATAACGCCCGTTCTCTTCGATAAAGACCTCTTCCCCGGAAAGTCCGATAAAATTAAACGTACACAGTACCGTTTTCTCTGGCACGGCAAACCGGCTGATGCCATCTACCGTATTTACCAGATCATCGTAATCCACAAAATAGGTGTCATGCCCCATCTCCTGAAACGTTTCTGCTAACTGTTCTGAAAAATATCCCAGTGTTTCCACTGCATTTTTTATTAAAATCACTTTCATGTTTGCCAGTGATCCGCGCAGTTAGTTTTTAAAGCTGTGGATCGGTGCCGGGATTCTTCCGGTACGGTTAATAAAATCATCACAGGAATATTTGTTGACCGGCATGATCGGCGCATAACCGAACAGACCACCGAACTCTACCGTATCGCCAACGCCTTTTCCAATTACCGGGATCAGACGTGCAGCTGTTGTCTTCTGGTTTACCATACCAAGTGCCATCTCGTCTGCGATCATACCGGAGATCGTGGTTGCCTTGGTATCTCCCGGAATTGCGATCATATCAAGTCCTACAGAGCAGACACAGGTCATTGCCTCTAATTTTTCCAATGTGATAGCACCAGCCTGTACGGAATCGATCATTCCCTGATCCTCACTGACCGGAATGAAAGCACCGCTTAAGCCGCCGACATAGGAAGATGCCATAACGCCGCCCTTTTTGACCTGATCATTTAACATGGCAAGTGCTGCAGTTGTTCCCGGTGCACCTGCATATTCCAGACCGATCTCGCAGAGGATATCTGCGACGGAATCACCGATGGCCGGAGTCGGAGCAAGGGAAAGGTCAATGATACCAAACGGAATTGAAAGACGTCTGGATGCCTCCTGTGCGACTAACTGTCCGACTCTTGTTACCTTAAATGCGGTCTTTTTGATGGTCTCGCAGAGTACCTCAAAATTCTCGCCACGCACTTTCTCAAGTGCTGTCTTTACAACACCCGGTCCGCTGACTCCGACGTTGATCACTGCATCAGCCTCTGTCACACCGTGGAAAGCTCCTGCCATAAACGGGTTGTCATCCGGTGCGTTGCAGAATACAACCAGCTTCATACAATCCACAGAATCACGGTCTTTTGAGCGCTCTGCAACCTCCAACAAAATCTCTCCCATCAGACGCACCGCATCCATATTGATACCGGTCTTTGTGGACGCAAGGTTTACGGAACTGCAGACACGGTTCGTCCGGCAAAGTGCTATCGGGATAGAACGGATCAGCATCTCATCTGCTTTTGTCATGCCTTTTGATACCAGTGCGGAATAACCGCCGATCAGATCTGCACCGATTGCTTCTGCAGCACGGTCCATTGTATCTGCGATCGTTGCAAAATCTTCCGGTGTCTTGCAGGCTGCACCACCGATCAGTGCAATCGGAGTAACGGAAATACGTTTGTTGACAATTGGGATACCGTATTCAGCTTCGATCTCCCCTGCAACTTTTGCAAGATCTTTGGCAACTGATGTGATACGGTTATAAATGTTCTCATTTAATTTTTTCAAATCGGAATCAATGCATGAAAGCAGGCTGATACCGATCGTAATGGTGCGGACATCAAGGTTTTCATGTTCCACCATGTTGTTGGTCTCTTTTACTTCAAATATATTAATCATTGCCGCTTTCCTCTCTAAATACGATGCATTTTTTCAAAAATCTCAGCTTTCTGGCACTTGATGGATACACCGATCTGTGCACCGATCTCATCGAGATCTTTCTGACAATCCACAAATGATCTGGTTGATTTATTCATGTCAACGATCATCATCATATTGAAATATCCGGAAACGATTGTCTGTGAAATATCAAGTACATTGACGCCATTTTCGGAAAGATAAGTACATACTTTTGCAATGATACCAACCGTATCTTTACCCACTACTGTAATAATTGTCTTGTCTGCTGTGTTCTCCATCTCTGCTCTCCTCACTTTTCTGCTTTACTAAATCAGCGCAAATCTATTATCAATCATCATATCATACATGTTTTATAATTTCCACTGTTAAATAGATGCACATTTATAACTTTTTCTACTAAGCTTCATAAGCGGCCACACTCTGTAAAAAAATATTGTCATATATAATAGAATACGTGTTTCGCGAACATTCTATTATCATAAACTAAAAAATGATTCTCTCCGACGGCGCGTCCCGCTTTGCCACATACATTGGGAAATCATCGCCTTTATATGGATTTTCTCCCATCGTCACCTCTAACCGGACAGTCTCATATGCAAGTTCTGCATAATTATTTTCCTTACTGAGATGCCCTAAAATAACCGTATTGAAATGGTCATGGAGCACTTCTCCCAAAAGCTGACCGGACAGTTCGTTAGAGAGATGTCCTTTTTTCCCAAGAATTCTCTGTTTTAACGGATACGGATAACTTCCAACCTGCAGCATATGTACATCATGATTTGCTTCCAGTAAAAGCACATCCAGATTTTTTATTTTATCAATCATGTTTTCATCATATGTGCCAAGATCCGTCACTACCGCCGCCGTTTTCTCCTCATTTTTTATCTTATAGGCCACCGGATCTGCCGCATCATGTGAGATTGAAATCGGTTCAATCAAAAGATCCCCGATTTCAAAAGGCTGATCCGGCGTGATCGCATGAAATAAAGATTCCTCTATTTTGCCGACTGACTTTGTATTTAAAATAGCATCTATCGTACCCTGCGTGGCATAAATCGGAAGTCCGTAACGCCTGGCGATCACGCCAAGTCCAGAAATATGATCGATGTGTTCATGAGTTACAAGAACCCCCTGCATCTCTTCTGTTTTCAAATCGATCGAATTGAGTCCGTTTTCAATTCGTTTTCCACTGATCCCCGCATCGATGAGTACATGATTTTCATCTGATCCCACACAGATACAGTTTCCACTGCTGCCGCTTGCTATGCTGCATAATTCCATTTTTTTAATTCTCTTTCCATCTAAGTTCGATTGTATCTCCGGTCTTTAAGACTGCAGAATACGATGCATTCTCACCATTTAAATTGGTAATGATTGCTCTGCCATTTGAGGCAGTAAGATCAAATTCGTAGAAATCAAAAATATCTACAAATATATACTGTGGTTTTCCGGTAAGTTTTACCGGCTGGCCGTTGATGTATACCAGAACCATGCTGCCGTCTTCCTCTGCAGCTGGCGAACTGTTTTCTTCTGCTGTAACTTTTTTCACTGCTTCAGCCATGCCGTCAGCATTCTCCTCTGTTACATCTGTTTCATCCATGCCTGCTGCATTCTCTCCTGCAACAGATCCATTAACGCCTGCTGTACTGTCTGTAATCGTTTTGCTCTCCTCTACCGTAGCGGCATCATCTGTAACTGCAGAATCCTTTTCTTTTGCGCCCGCATTGCCGGCATCGTCTGTATCCTCCGCAGTCACAGCATTGTGTACTTCAGGATTCTGAACTTCTGCGCCATCTGCCTCTGCGCTCATTTCCGTGTCCACAATATCCGGTATCTCTTCTTCCTTATATTCCCCGACAGTCGGTGTTTGAACTTCTTCCTGCTCTACCGGCTGAAAGGACGGTTTGCCATAGGAACGCACTGTCCACTCGATTGTAAAGTTTTCATAGATCAGTGAGTCGAGCGTTGCACGACGGTTGTTTACCAGAATCACATGCTCCACATTCACTTCCACATCCATAAATTCTGCAAGCTGGCCTACTGTGTAAAAGCTTCTTGTTTCTACCTGGTCTCCCTCCTGGATCTGGTAGGAAGGAAACTCTAATTTACCGTTGACCTCTAAGAATTTCGGGCATCTTATAATATTTCCATTAACCACAAAGGCTACGGAATCTGTCGTATATTCCTCTAACTGATCTAATGTGCAGGTTGCCGGCTTGCCAGCCGTAGATGGCTCAATGATAATCTCACAATTCGGCTCTAATGCCGCATTGAGATTTGTTGGTCTGTCATTCATATAAACTGCTGCTGACTCTCCCTGCTCTCCACGAATGATACGTTTTGCTCCATTTACAAAAAATGTAAGTTCCGGTCCACGTTTCGGGAAAAGATCCTCATTCGGAAAACCTGCCTGCAATGCGGCATCCACGATCGTTAATCCATCATTATCATATAATTTGAGGCGCTCTCCATTGAAACGCACCATAATAAATCCGTTTCTCTGTTCATAATAATTCAGACAGATTCCAATCGGTGTAACAAGCAATGGATCCTTCTTGATATCCTGCTGTTCAAATACCACTTCCTGCAGTACTTCTTCACCACGCAGTGCCACTCGTACGTCCGGAAGATCTAATTTCTCTGCAAGCATTTTCGTATAACCATGGATCTTACCGCCACCGCCAACGATAAATGCTGCGCTGACAGTCTGGTCGCCATTCAATTCTTTGATTTTCGCAGCTACTGCCGTTGTCATCTCATCCACTACCGGCGCAGTCAGCTCCCACACTTCTTTTGCCGGAATCTTATGCTCGATCAGCATGATATCTTTATAAGTGATCTCCTCTTCTGTTGTACTCTGCAGCTTGATATATTCAGCAGTTTTAAAATCAACCAGATAATTCTGTACGATCAGTTCGGTCAGCTCATCTCCCGCAAGAGGGATCATACCATATGCAATGATGCTTCCGTCTTTGGTAATGGAAATATCGGATGTTCCCGCTCCGATATCGACTAAAGCGATATTCAGCAGACGATAACTTTCCGGAATTGCGACGTTGATCGCCGCAATAGGCTCCAATGTCAGATTCGCCACTTCAAGCCCGGCCTGATTTACGGCTGCATAAAGTCCATCCACAACATCCTCCGGCAGAAACGTTACAATGATGTCTTCGCCGATACGGTCCGCTTTGTGGGATTCAATGTTTGAAAACGGTTCATCATTTAAGAAGTATTTGACCACGGAATATCCAACACAGTAGAACTTGTAGTTGGTATCATTCATTTCCTGTAAAATTTTCTGCGCTTTCTCAATTCCAAGCAGATCCAGTGTATGAATGTCTTCCCCGGTAACTACGCTCTCCTCCGGATAATCGTAACTGATACTCGTTGTAACTGTCTTAAGCACACGGCCTGCGGCAGCGATACATACCTCCGTCAGCGTTTTTCCGATCTGTTTTTCCAGCTGTTCTTTTACTTTTCTTATCGTCCCTGATACACGCCCGATATCGTGGATCTGTCCATCTAACATTGCTCTCGTATCATGCTGCATGATATACTGAGCAGTAACGATAAACTGATCTTCGGTACGGTAACCTACCGTTCCTACCACATTTCTCGTTCCAATATCAAGTCCGAACACCAATGGCTGTTCCATGTCTTTTCCGTCGCTCATCTGCAGTATCTCCTACTCATTTTCCATATTTGTGATTGCCAAATCAATCTGCCTTATGGCATCTTCCACCGTTCCATTATTATCGATCACCACTTTACAGTATTTCCGGTAAACCGCTTCCTGTAACTGACTGTCAAAAATCTGCTGTACTTTCTCCGGGGAATATCCGCGCGATCTCATAAGGCGTTCTTTTCTTATATCCTCTCTGGTATAAATATACCAAAGTTCGTCACAAATTTCATCATAATGTTCTTCAATCAGCAATGCTGCCTCTAAAACCAGGATTTTCAGCACTCCATTTTCCCGCTCTGTATCCGCAACAGTTCTGATATATTTTTTGACTGCCGGATGTACGATTCCGTTTAATGCATCCCGTTTTTTTTCATCTGAAAAGATGACTGTTGCTAACTTTTTCCTGTCAAACGAACCATCTTCATTCCAGATATCCTCATCCGAAAACATGTCTTTTAATTTCTGATAACATTCTGTCCCGGGCAGCATCAGCTCATGCGCGATTTCATCCGCCAACATGACTTTTACACCATCTTTTGTTTCAAGATAATGAAGTATTTCTGATTTTCCCGCACCGACGCCGCCGGTAATTCCGATAAATTTCATCCGTTTCATGCTCCCCGCATCCATTTTTTCTCTCGTACCATCCGGACATATGCAGTCCAACGCATCATCCCTCATAAATGATGACAGATCTTTATTTTGCCTCATACCAGTTTTTGCCGACATGTGCATCAATTTCAAGTGTGACCGCAAGATCTGCCGCTCCATGCATCTCTTCCTCGAGAATCTTTCGAACCGCATCCTCTTCTTCGATCGCCGTCTCCACTAAAAGCTCATCATGCACGGTTAAGATCAGGCGTGACTTTAGATTTTCTTTTAACAGTCTGTCATGCACGCGTATCATTGCGATCTTGATGATATCTGCCGCAGTTCCCTGAATCGGGGAGTTCATGGCAACGCGCTCTCCAAAGGAACGCTGCATAAAATTGCTGCTTGAAAGTTCCGGTACCGGACGTCTTCTTCCAAACATGGTCGTCACATAACCTTTTTCTTTCGCCTCTGTCACGAGTCCGTCTAAAAATGTCTTGATCTTCGGGTAAGTCTCAAAATAACGCTCAATATACTCTGCAGCCTCTTTTTTGCTGATGCTTAGATCCTGGCTCAGCCCAAATGAACTGATTCCATATACGATTCCGAAATTGACTGCCTTGGCATTGCGTCGCTGCAGGTCTGTCACTTCATCAAATGGAATGTGAAATACCTGGGACGCTGTGATCCTGTGGATATCCTGTGCCTCCCGGTATGCTTCAATAAGCTTTTCATCCCCGGACATATGTGCTAAGACACGAAGTTCAATCTGGGAATAATCAGCGTCCATAAACTCAAATCCCTCTTTTGGAACAAATGCCTTGCGGATCAGTCTTCCAAGTTCAATACGCATCGGAATATTCTGCAAATTCGGTTCCGTGCTGCTCAATCTTCCGGTAGCTGTGATCGTCTGATTAAAACTGGTGTGGATCCTGCCATCTTTAGCGATATAGTTTACCAATCCGTCCGCATAAGTGGACTTTAACTTGGTAAGCTGACGATACTCTAAAATATCAGAAACGATCGGATATTCCGGTGCAAGGCGGTCTAACACATCCGCCGCCGTGGAATAACCGGTCTTTGTTTTCTTTCCATACGGCATGGACAATTTTTCAAATAAGATCACTCCGAGCTGTTTTGGAGAATTGATATTAAACTCTTCTCCCGCTTCCTCATAGATCTGCTTTTCCAGTTCAGCGATACGCACTGCAAGTTTGTCCCCATACTCCGTGAGCGCCTCCCTGCACGCAATGATACCCTCATTTTCCATATCGGCAAGAGTAAATACGAGCGGCATCTCGATTTCCGTAAACAGATGATCCATGCCCTCTTCCTTTAAGTCTGTCTCCAGCGTCTTTTTCGATGCCTGTGCCACATATGCCATATAGCATACATAATTTAAAAATGCTTCCGGTGCATCTTTCATTGCCTGCTCTATGGTCAGTTTTCCAAGAAGATCTGCCTTTGACGGTATCATCTGTCCCATATAGTCTTTTGCAATATCCTCATATGGATACTCATTTTTCAGCGGATTCAGAAGATATGCTGCAAGCACACCGTCAAAAAGATTCGACAGGCCAATATTGCCGTTTACCTGTCGCTCCAGTAAGCCAAGCGCCGCAAGCTGCGGTTTTAAATCCAGTGTCGCATAGGACGCAGCCTCACTTGCGGTAAACATGGAAAGAATCTGCTTTGCCGGAAGATTTTCCCCTGCTTTTATGAAAAAGGTTTCTTCCTCTCCAGTTGAAATGGCAGCTCCAAGGCAGCACTCCACTGCATCATTTTCTGCACTTTCTACGATGCCGGACGGTTCACTGTCTGCCCCCGGCATATCTCCTGCCGCAAACAGATTCATCTGCCCGTCCTCTTCCTCGTGGCTGTCTTTCTTTTTGCTTCCGGGAACAATATAAAAACCACAGTTTCTGCCACGAAGCTTCGCAAATACTTTCTCTGCCTCCTTACGGTCTTCCACAAGTTTAAAATGTTCTGCCGCCTGATTTTTTGGAGTTTCCACCGCAAAACGATTCAAAAGATTTTTAAACTCTAACCGTTTGCAGAGCAGGTATGCCTCCTCCGTGTACAGGCTGGAAATACCATTAAGTTTTGCACCGGAAAGATCATAATCAATGTCCGCATGGATCTCGATCGTCGCAAGCGTCTTACTCATCTGTGCCAGGTCATAATACTCTTTTAAATTTTTGCTTGCACGGGGTGGCTTTAATTCGTCCACATGTGCATAGGCATTTTCAACACTTCCATACTGTGCAATGATTGCTGTTGCCGTCTTTTCACCGATTCCCGGTACTCCCGGAATATTGTCTGCCGTATCGCCCATCAGCGCCTTGACATCGATAAACTCGATTGGCGTCACCTGATATTTTTCCTTTACCTCAGCGGCATTGTAATCCTCGATCTCCGTGCCTGTGCGCTTTGTTTTCGGGATACGGATCTTAATATGATCCGTTGCAAGCTGTAAGAGGTCACGGTCACCGGATACCACTGAAACTGTCAGTCCTTTTTGTTCACTCTGTTTTGCAATGGTTCCAAGCAGATCATCCGCCTCATAGCCGCCTTTTTCGATCGTGGTAACTCCCATCGCTTTTAACATTTCTTTCATGAGCGGAACCTGTTCCCGCAGTTCCTGTGCCATCGGCTTTCTTGTGCCTTTGTATTCTGCGAACATTTTATGGCGAAAAGTCGGTTCTGACACATCAAATGCAACCGTCAGATAATCCGGCTGCTCTTCCTCTAAAATCTTGAACATAATGTTTAAAAAACCATAGACCGCATTCGTGTGCAGTCCTTCCGAATTTGTCAAATCCGGAATTCCGAAAAATGCCCTGTTCAAAATACTGTGCCCATCAATCAATACCAGCTTTTCGCCCATTGTTCTCTCCATTCTTTGTCTGTTAGATTGCTCTTGTGTAGCGTTTCAGCCACTCATTTTCTTCCGCCGTCATATACGGAGAAATGGTATCATATACCATCTTATGATAATCATTTAACATTTTCTTCTCACGCGCACTTAACAGATCCGGGTCAATCGCATCGAGATCGATCGGTGCATAGGTGATATTCTCAAATTCCATGAACTGTCCATATTCGTTTTTTTCTGCCTTACGGCATACCAGTTCATTTTCGGTACGGATACCGTATTTACCCTCTAAATAAACGCCCGGCTCGTCGGTCGTGATCATGCCCTCTTCTAAGACACCGTTGTCATGGCGCTCCGGTACGACTCTCCAACGGAAGCCGTTCGGTCCCTCATGTACATTTAACACATAACCAACGCCGTGTCCGGTGCCGCATTTATAGTCAATGCCCATCTCCCAGAGTGGACCGCGGGATAAAATATCCAGGTTCAAACCGGTACATCCATATAAAAACTTCGCATGCGCAAGGTTCATATTCGAACGGCAGACGGTCGTAAAGTGCAGACGCATCTCATCTGTGATCGGGCCAAGTGCCATGGTTCTTGTGATGTCTGTGGTTCCCTCAAAGTAATGTCCGCCGGAATCCACAAGTAAAAATCCCTCCGGTTTTAACTCAGCGTCTGACTCCGGTGTTGCAGCATAATGCATCATCGCCGCATTGGCTCCGTAAGCACAGATCGTGTTGAAACTTAACTCAATAAAGTTATCCTGCTCTCTTCTTCTCGCCTCAAGATAGTCAGAAGCAGAGATCTCCGTCATCGGGATCTTTCCGATATTGGTCTTGAGCCAGTACATAAATTTGGTAAAGGCAACACCGTCTTTTACATGTGCAGCTCTGGTGTTGTCTACCTCTGTCTTATTTTTTACAGCTTTCATAAGTTCCGTCGGGTTTGGTTTATCCACAACTTTGATTGCTTTATCAAGACTGTTCACGATACGGTAGTTGACCGTCCCGCGGTTCATCAGCACGACTGCGTCTGCCGGAATCTCCGGTACATAATCGTAGATCGCATCATACGGCTTTGTCGTGATATGGTTTTCCTCCAGGTAAGCACGGATCTTATCATCCACTACTTCCTCCTGTAAAAACCAGATACACTCTGTCTCGTTCAGCACAAGATAGGATAATACGACCGGCACATAATCAATATCGTTGCCGCGGATATTTAAAAGCCATGCGATATCGTAAAGAGATGTCAGAATATGAACATCTGCACCGTTCTCCTTCATAGCTTTCCTAAGATCTGCGATCTTATCCGCAGTACTCTTTCCGGAATATTTTTCCTCCAAAATAAATAAAGGCTGTTTGGACAATGCCGGACGATCCTCCCAGATCAGATCGATCAGGTCTTCTGTCACATGCATGGACACTTTTTTTTCTGCTGCAATCTTTTCCAGTTTGCCGCCCCAGGTACCGTTTACAACACGTCCGTCAAATCCGAGACATCCGCCCTCTTTTAATCGATCCTTTACAAATTCATCGACTGTCGGCACGCCCTCTTCGCCCATGCGGTAGAGTGTGACTGTGCTGTCTTTCAGCTGATTCTCTGCCTGTACAAAATAGCGTCCGTCCGTCCAGAGCCCTGCCTCATCCAAAGTGATAACGGCAGTTCCCGCAGAACCGGTAAATCCGGTAATAAACTTTCTCGCCTTAAAATGATCTCCTACATATTCTGATTCGTGAAAATCAGCAGTCGGCACAACGTATACCGTGATGCCTCTCTTTTCCATCTCCGCACGCAGTGCCTTTAATCTTTCCTGTATCATTCTATTATTTCCTCTTTCTTATATATTTCTAATATCACACCCGTTTGTCAGGCATCCGTATACTCAAAGAACTTCGTATCGATCTCCGGGTAAGAACGTTTCAATGAGATCGGTCTTCCGGAACGGTTCAAAAAGCAATGGGAACTCTTTCCGGTCGTGCGGAGTTCTCCGGTCTCCTTGTCTGTCATCCGGTATTCCACATCCATCTTGATACCATTATAGCGTGTGATCTTCGTCTCGATCACGACCGTATCATCAAAATGTACCATACTGTGATACTCGCAGGATACAGAGAGCACCGGACTGATAATCTCCATCTCCTCCATCTGTTTATAGCTGAGTCCGATCTGATCCATCAGATCCATCCTCGCTTCTTCCATCCATTTGATATAATTTGAATGATGGATGATTCCCATCTGGTCCGTCTCATAATATTTTGCATGATGCTCATATGGGCGGATTTTGATTTCATCGGCATTTTCATTATAAATTTCTATCTCTTTGTCTGACATATAAATCACTACCTTTCTCAAACTCCTCCAACGTATAGTATCTCACAGAAACGTTTTAATTTCAATGGTGCCTTTTTATCCATGCGATCAGTATCACGATCAGAATACAGGCAAGGGAAACCCCGGCTCCCACCATAAATCCCGGTGTCCGGTAGCGCAGCTCGACCGTATGTGTTCCTTCGGTAAGATATGTGCTGATAAACGCCTCACCAAACACTTCCGGATCCGTCTGTTCTCCATCAACATATAATTTCCATCCGGCATCATCCGCCACCGCAAAAATCAGTCGTCCTTCTTTTTTCACATCAATGGTTCCAGTGATTTTCGTATCGGAAAAGGAAGTCATCTCCATCGTCTGCTCATTTAACGTCTGATAAGCCGTATCTGCTGCATCGAGATTCAGGGCATATGCCGTAATATTCACTCTTTCTTCATTACTGTTTTTAATCCTCACTTGTGTGCCCGCCGTACAGTATCCAAGATCAAGTGTATAGCCATGCGAAACTTTTGTGAAAGACTTTGTCCTGCCGTCACTGATCTCTTCCGTCATGCTGTCCACAGTCGTCGATTCATAGGTTGCAAAAATGTATGCATCCTCCTGCACGTCAATCGTTGATTCCCCGACCACAGATTCGGACGGGATCTCCGTCAGCATCGGCTCATCTGCACCAAGAAGCTCTGCAAGTCTGTTCTGTGCCTCAATTTCATCTAAATCAGAATAATCCCACGCATCAATCACATCCTCATCCATCATAAAACCAAGTGGGAGCACATATTTATTTTCGTAAAGATACGTATTTCCGCTCTCTGCCACAAGGGTGCGGATCGGGTTTGCTTCCATTGCGTTATCAGCGATCACATAGCGCAGGGACATCATTGCTGATAACAGCGGTGTTGCCCCGTTTACACAGTAGAAATTCTTGCCGCCTTCCATTCCGACTGCCTGGTAAAAATGACTGACATCCAGATTCATCAGCGATGAAAATTGCGTTGCGGAACGATATCCATACAGCGCCGCATCATTTTTCGTTTTGCGCTCTAATTCTTCCGTGCGGTAAAATAATATGCCCTTATCCTGTGCCTGATTTTCCGCCTCTGCAAGCACTGCATGATAGTCATCCATGGATTTCACATAGGCAGTCCTGCTCGTCGTATCAAATCCGGTCACATTGTAGTTAAAAAATAATTCTAAAAGCATCGCTGCACAGCCAAACGAGAGCATGATTTTTTTCAGTTCTTCCCTGGTCGCCTTTTTGATCTTTCCAATCTTTTTTACCACATCTTCCAGGATACATTCCTCCGCATAAAAATAGATCAGCAGCACCACAATATAGCTGCCCAGAAATACATAAGTTGCCGTTGCCGCGCTCTCTCCTAAGATCGTCCCATCGGAAAAATGATAGGAAACTGCCATCAGACCAACCGATGCCACTCCCGCTGCGATCACATCTAAAAATCTCGTTCCTTTGAAATGCAAAAATGCCTCGTAGGATACCGCAAGCATCAGAAATGCATATAAAAAGGTCTGTCTGCCCGGCAGGGAATCCGGGAAGTGCATGCCATGCCAGATGAAATCAAGTATATTATTCGAAAAACTGATGACAAAAAATGCTGCCAGAAGTCCGCGTGAAAGCTTCTTTTTCCAGGAGATCTCACGGTTGAAAAGATACAGTACAAACAAAAGAAGCACAAATACGCCACAGTAAATATTCGGCCAGTGGTCTTTGCCCGTATAAGGTTCTGTCATCACCGAGTGTCTCCCCAGCTCTGCAATGATGTTAAAATACCATTCCATTGTATCCGGAAATGAAATATTCTGTGAGCCGCTCGCTCCAAGGGTGATCGCCTCAGGAATGATCAGTATCGCTCCCGTCCCGCCCGCCAGAAGGGAATAAATTGCGAAACGGATCCACGCACCGATCCCGGTCTCTTTATTTTCCAGCCATGTGATCACAAACCAGATCACCTGAAAAATGCAGACCATGATCGCAATGTAATAATTACTGATAATGCATAAAGACAGTGAAATATAATAAAGCAGTACTTTTTTCTCTTTGATCAGCTGTTCGAGTCCAAGAACGACAAGTGGTGCCAGCATCATGCAGTCTAACCACATGATATCCCATGCATAGGCTGCTGAGAATCCGCACAACGCATAGGCTGTTGCAAAAATGCTGATTGCAGCATGATTTTTTTCAAAATGTTCCTTTAAATAATATCCGAAAAACAGTCCCGCCAATGAAATTTTTAAAATCACAAGCAAGGTCATAAATTCGATCACATGATTCTGCGGACAGAGTAGCAGCAGCCAGTTTAAGGGACTTGCCAGATAATAGGCGTACAGTGAAATAAAATCTGCTCCAAGTCCGATATTCCAGGAGTAAAACATGCTGCCGCCATGTTTAATCTTATCCATCAGCTCCGTGAAAAACGGGCAATACTGATGATACATATCGATATGTAAAATACATTGCTCTCCAAACGGATAGACGTCATGAAGAATGCAGATCACAGTCAGAATAAAAAACGGCAGAAAGAACGACGCAATAAGCGGCATTCTTTCTTTCCACAACTGATTTTGGAGTTTCTTTTCTCTTTTCAAAACAAAACCTCTCTTTTTATCATTTCCTAATTAACAGTTCCATGATCAAACAGTTCATAATACTGCAATTTCCGGTAAATATCCATCTCATCTTTTTCATCCGAGGCGCGGACTTCACTGCCATCCGCTTTTACTGTACGCACCGCGGAAATAACCGGGTATTCTGATTTTAAATGTAACAGATACGAACGATATTCATCCAATGGAACACCGGCGCGCTCTAAGACTTCCGCTGCCAGATAGTTCACGCTCGTGTCTGCACCCGTTTCCTCTCCAATATCATAGTTTGCCCACACCACATAAGGAACCTGATAACGCAGTTTCTGCTGTTCCTCTGTCAAGTGATTCCAGGACATCCCGTTCTTTGCAAGAACCGTAGATGCAACGGCATCACTCGGCTGATGATCTCCGAAAAAAACGATCACTGTTTTTTCATCTGCCTCTTCAAAATAGGAAATCAGATGTTCTAACGCGGAATCGGAAAGTTTTACCAGGGATAAATACTGCTGCAGTGAAAAATTTGTAGAATCTTTCACCGAGATATCCGGTGTAAAATTGCCGTACTGATCCTGATATCCACCGTGATTTTGCATGGTCACATTAAACACAAACAGCGGCGCATCCTTTTCCTTATTTTCATAAAATTCAATAATCTTATCCACGCAGCTCTCATCGCTGATATACTGTCTGACATACTGCGGATTCACATAATCATCTTTAAACACGCTCTCATTAAATCCCAGCATCGGATAGACCGTATCGCGTTCCCATCCGCCGGCATTGTAAGGATGTGTCGCAATGGTCTGATATCCTAAAGTCTTCAGATAATCCGGAAGTGCCTTCAAATCTCCATTGATGTACTGCTGATACGGGATGCTCCCCTGCGGGAGGAATGCCATTGTATTGCCAGTCAGAAATTCAAACTCTGTATTCGCGGTATTTCCACCGCAGACAGATACGTTTAACATTCCCGTAACCGTATTTTTCTCCCCCTGCTCTAAGCTGTGGATAAACGGCATGTAATCCTCGTTGGTTTCAAAATCACCTAACACGGACAGATCCGAAAATGACTCATTCATCATTACAATGATATTCGGAAGATCTTCCTCCTTTTGTGTATCGTCTTCTTCTGCCTCAGAGCCTGATTTCTCCGACATTGCACCGTCCTCCCCGTAGGAATCAAGCACCGCCTGTGCCTCAGCGGCGCTGTAATGCTCCGGTTTGTCGATCGACATATAGGCAAGATTCATGACAAATGTGACTGCCATACCATCCACATCCGTCATGTAGACCGGCGTGAACAGTTTATTGTAAAGTCTGTGGCTGTTCTGAAAGTTCTCCTGCTGCAGTGTTCCCGCAAACAATGAAAGAACCACAGCCACCAGCGCTGCCGGAATCAGCCGTTTCCAGAATACCAAACGTGTCACTTTTACTTTTATAAAACGAAATAATACGATTGCTGCAAAAAATACCAGTGTCACAACGACCATGCGCGTATCCGGCATAAAATCATAATTATCTGCAACGCTCACAGCCGTTTTCCAGGAAAAAATATCCCACGGCACAATCGGATTCGTCCGGAAACGCACCACATAACTGTTCGCAATTCCATAAATCATTGCTGCAATGTATACGATCCGGTGCGCAGCCTTTAATTTTCCCGTCAGCACAAACAGGAAAACTGTTACCAGTTCAAACAGCACGATATTAAAAAACTGTGCCCACGGACGTACCACTGCAAATGGATTGTGCGAATAACACTCCATCAGATAAAAACAAACTGCCGGCGGTAAAATGACAAGCAGTAATGTAACAATCCCACTCCCTGTCTTTTTTAAGATATCTGTTTTCCTGTCCGTCTGTTTTGCCCTGTCCGCCTTTCTCTGATTTCTCTGCTCCTTTAATTTTTCAAAAAAACCTTTCGGTTTTGTATTTTTTCTTTTTCTGCTCGCATTCATATCAAACCTCACTTCAAAGGGAGAATCTACTTTCCCCGGATCTTTAGCCGAATGATATTTTAGCACATTCCTCATACAAATAACATCCGTTCGTAAAAAATTCATAAATTCCTAAATATTACTGCGTATTTTCCCTGAATCTAAATTTGTATGTCTGGATTTTTGCATGTTATGTCGAATCCGGCAGTTATTTTGACGCTTTATGTTAATAAAGTAACAATGTTTCTCCACAGACGTCTTTATTGTCTTGACATTTCAGGGAATATTTTTTAACATAAAACATATATGATGTATCGATTTGAATGGTGTAAAAAGGAAGATGAATATGAATAGCGAAGCTGAAATCACCCGTCTGGCAAAAGAAAATGAAACATTCCAAAAAATCATCGAGACACAGCAACATACGATCAATCTTCTCATTGATCATTTTATTTCCGGTCAGAAAGAAAAAGAGCCAGAAAAGAATTAAGTTATCACTTAAACTTTTCTGGCATAAAAAAGAGCTGCTGACGGGAATCGGACCCGTGACCTCCGCACTACCAATGCGACGCTCTACCGACTGAGCCACAGCAGCATCATGTTTTCTCAACACCTGTATTACTATACAATAGGATCGTCCGATTGTCAAGCATAAAATCCAAGAAATTTTTGTAATTTTTCAAAATATTTATACTTATTCAACATTTCCGGCGGTTTGAAATAACTTTAACCACCTGACAACACCCCCGGATGCGTACAAAATACACATCCAGGGGTGCTGTTCTTCGGGTCTTCTGGCTACCTGGTGTTCCGCCACCACATCCGTTATGTTCTTCCCGTTTTCGCTTCAACCAGCCTCTCCTTCTTTACATCCGATTCATAATCTTGATGTGTGACTTAAAAAGAGAATAATATTTCATTCCCTTATCCTTGCCATAATGTCCCTGCAATGCTGCTCTTAATGAATTAAGGTTCTTTCTCTTTGTATTTGCTTTATACAAAAACGAAGAAAAATCTTCCGGACAGTCCATTTTCGGATCACTGTAAGCAAATACCGTCTGACAGTAAACATCAAACTTCTCTTCCTCACTGATCGCAGTCTGATTTACACGACAGATTGCATACGCAGAACTGTTTTTTGCCTCCTGATAAAGTTCTTTTCCAATATCTTCACCAAAGAACAATACCAGCGCATTGTGAAAATCTGCAAGCCGATCCTTACTGATGCAGGTAAGCAGACTGCGAATGACATCGTCCTGTTCCTGTGAGATCTCTGTCTTTTCAACTGCTTCCTTACGCGGATCTGTAAATGGCAGTTTCTGATCCGCATTTACAGTTTCATCCGGCCTCATGATTTCATCCGGTATCTCCATCTGGATTTCTCCCGGTTCTGACTGTTCATCTGTTCCTGCAGTTTTTTCCGTCTGTGCCGTTTCTTTTATTTTTGCTGTTTCCATCTGCTCTAGAGTTTCCTCTGGTTCTGCCATTTTATCCGGTTTTCCGGCTTCACCCGGTTCTGCTGTCTCATCCGGTTTTCCGGCTTCACCCGGTTCTGCTGTCTCATCTGGTTTTCCGGCTTTTCCCTGCTCCAACACTCCGGTCAGTTCTGCTGTCTCCATCATTTCTGCGGCTTCATTCAGTTTTGGGACTTCATTTAACTCTGAAACTCCATTCAGCTTTTCGATCTCACCCGGCTCTTCGCTTTTATCCGTTTCTGTCATCTCATTCATCTTTGCTGTCACAATCTCAGCTTCATCTGCCAGACTTCCAGCCACGTCCCCGGCGTTCTTCTCCTCCGCTTCAAAGAAAATTTCTCTTTCTCCATTCGTCTTTGCTTTTTGCTGCAGTCTGCGGTTTAATTCCTTTCCGCTCAAACGCTGCACCGGCATGTTACGCTGTTTCCAGTAGCGTACGGCTGCATCAAATCCGGTATCATTTGAAACGATCACATAGCTGTTTTCCTGATTCTCACACAACAAGTATCCAAGCTGTGTAACAAGCTGGAAATCCAGTGCATTGCTTCCCTCAAAACATTTTATAAACTCTGCTTCTTTCTCCGTCTCCTTCAGTAACCTCACATTTTCGTAATTCATATGCGGACTTTTCTGCGTATAAAATACGATCACTTCCTCATCGGACTGTGATGCTACCAGTAACGGCACCCATATATCTCCTACATTCTCACTGTCAACCAAATATATTCTTTTCATCTGATCACCGGCTGATTGAAACAGTTTTATTATAACATAAGACGGAATGAAGCCTCCACTCTTTTTTACAAAATATCAATATATTCTCCTGCAAGCGCTTTGTTCATACTGCGCACTGCACAGAATTTTCCACACATGGAACAGGTGTCCTCATGCTCCGGTTTTCTACTGTTCCAGATTGCTTTTGCGGTTTCCGGATCAATCGCACATTCCCACTGCGCATCCCAGTCTAAGACGCGTCTTGCGTCTGCCATCTTATCATCGATCTCTCTCGCACCACGGACGCCTTTTGCGATGTCTGCAGCGTGTGCCGCGATCTTTGATGCAATGATTCCCTGTTTTACATCCTCCACATTTGGAAGTGCCAAGTGTTCTGCCGGTGTGACATAGCATAAAAATGCTGCTCCGTTTTGTGCTGCAATCGCCCCGCCGATTGCGGATGTGATATGGTCATATCCCGGTGCGATATCAGTGACAAGTGGTCCTAACACATAAAATGGTGCTCCCATGCAGATGCTTTGCTGGATCTTCATATTTGCTGCGATCTGATCCATCGGCATATGTCCCGGTCCTTCTACCATAACCTGTACATCTTTCTCCCATGCGCGTTTTGTCAGCTCTCCAAGTCTTACTAACTCTTCGATCTGACAGACATCGGATGCATCTGCGAGACACCCCGGACGGCAGGCATCTCCAAGTGAAATGGTAACATCATGCTCACGGCAGATTTCAAGGATCTCATCATAATATTCATAAAACGGATTTTCCTCCCCCGTCATGCACATCCATGCAAATACAAGGGAACCGCCGCGGGAAACGATGTTCATTTTACGTTTATGTTTCCGGATCTGCTCGATTGTCTTTCTTGTAATTCCGCAGTGCAGTGTCACAAAATCCACACCATCTTCCGCATGCAGACGCACCACATCAATAAAATCTTTTGCGGTCAGTGTCGCAAGATCTCTCTGGTAATGGATCACAGAATCATAGATCGGCACGGTACCGATCATTGCCGGACATTCTGCAGTCAGTTTTCTGCGGAACGGAATCGTATTGCCGTGGGAAGATAAATCCATGATGGCATGTGCACCCATGTTGACAGCCGCCATCACTTTCTCCATCTCCACATCATAATCCTTGCAGTCTCTCGACACACCGAGATTGACATTGATCTTCGTGCGTAACATTGATCCTACACCTTCCGGATCAATGCAGGTGTGATGCTTGTTGGCGCAGATTGCTACTTTTCCCTCTGCTACAAGCGGCATCAGCTCTTCTACGGTCATGCGCTCTTTTTTCGCTACAATTTCTAATTCTTTGGTCACGATGCCTCTACGTGCGGCATCCATCTGTGTGGTATACTGTTCCATACGTTTTTCTCCTTTTTCGCATGGGGGACTGCTTGAACCACTGTCTGGCAAACGAATTCTCCACGTCAAAAAATCTCCTGCCGCAAGCGCGACAGGAGATAGCATCTTCCCAATACGCTCCCTACGACAGTATTAACTGACAGGTTCAAAGAGTCAGGCTTTAACCTTCTCAACCGCAATCCCTCCGGGCATTCTCCCGGACATGCAGTCCCTCTGCGTTGTTTTCTATTAAGTTTTATCGACTTGTTCAGTCTAGCCTAATCTGTGACGGTTGTCAATATTTGTGCAACAAAAAAGACAGCCACTGCTGTCTTTTTTAGGAGAAGGTATTTTTACTATGGGGTATAGCAAAAACTATATATAATGTATTGGGGGGTTTTTACAGTGATTATAATAGCATGATTTTCTCAATAAGTGTTCACAAATGTTACAATTTTCTCATTTATTTTTTATGCAATATGCACAGGTATTTTTCGTGACTATCTACAAAAAAGAAGGCGAATCTTCTACATCTTCCCTATTTCAGGATTCGTCTCCCGAATTTTTGCTTTAATACGGGAGAGCGCATTATCAATAGATTTTGGTGATTTTCCCATTTTTTCTGCAATCTGCTGATAATGAAATCCCGCAAGATACTGGTCTAATACTTCCCGTTCCATCTTACTTAAATGCGTCCTGAGCTTCTCCCAGAACTGTGCCACATTTTCCTGATCGATCATCATCTGCTCCGGATTTCCGATTCCGTCCATGGTCAGCGTTTCCGCCAGAGGATATCCGTTTTCACTGTTTTCTGAGTAGAAAGAAACATAGGAATTGAGCGGCGCATGTTTTTTCCGGTTCGACGCCTCAACTGCCTTGTATAACTGTCTCGTAATACACAATTCTGCGAAATGAAAAAAAGATGTTTCTTTCGTATCATCGTAATCTCTGATTGCCTTAAACAGACCGATCATTCCCTCCTGGATCAGATCATCCGTCTCACCGCCAATCAGAAATACTGCATTTGCCTTTTTGCGGACCAGCGGTTTATATTTATCTAAAATGTAATCCATGATCTTTCCGTCCGGATCACCGCTGTTTTTTAATGCCACAATCAGCTGTTCGTCTGTCAAATCCCGATATGACTCTAACATGTTCCTCCCAAGACTCCTGATACAATATCTACCACGGCGTTTTTTCTACCGTTGCGGTGTTCTCTACCACCTGCGATGTCTTTTATTGCTGCGGTGTCTTCTACCGCTGCGGTGTCTTCTACCGCATGCGTTGCCGCACAATCTCATAGGCAAGCACACCTGCTGCCACCGATGCGTTCAGGGAATCGATATCCCCTTTCATCGGAATGGATGCCACAAAATCACAGTTCTCGCGCACCAGTCTGCCAACACCCTCGCCTTCACTGCCGATGACAAGACCGATCGGTCCTTTTAAATCCAGATCATACATGCAGGTTCCATCCATGTCCGCACAGACAAACCACATTCCTTTGTCCTTTAACTCTTTCATTGTTGCAGTCAGATTTGTCACCTTTGCAACCGGTGTATAATTGATTGCTCCGGCGGATGTCTTTGCCACAGTTGCCGTCAGACCGACCGCGCGGCGTTTCGGAATAATGACACCATGCGCACCGGCAAGATTTGCCGTACGGATGATAGCGCCAAGGTTATGCGGATCCTCGATATTATCCAGAATGAATAAAAATGGCGGCTCGCCCTTTTCCTCTGCCAATTTTAGCATATCCTCCACTTCGGCATACTCATATGCTGCAGCAACTGCGATCACTCCCTGGTGTTTTTTTGTCTCAGAAAGCTGATCTAAACGCTCTTTTTCCACAAAATGCACGATCGTGTCATGTTTTTTTGCCTCTCTGACAATCGTGCGCACCGGACCATCCTGACAGCCGTCCAACACAAATAATTTGTCAATTGTTTTTCCGGAACGGAATGCCTCTAACACGGCATTGCGTCCCTCTATTTTCAGCTCTTCGTAGCCCATTACTCTCTCCTTTTACATTTTAAGTGCAAGTTCGTCTACACCGGTCTTTACCAGTTCCACCAGACGTTCAAACTCATCTTTTAAATACAGGTATCCCATCAGCGCCTCAAATCCGGTTGCTTTCCGGTAATCAGACATTGTGGCATTTTTTGCCATTGTCGGCGATTTTGCATTCCTTCCACGACGGTACACTTCTGCTTCTTCCTCCGTCAGCATCGGAAGTAATTTTTCAATCATTTCCGCCTGTGTGTGTGCTTTTACGATCTGGCTTGTCCGCTTGTGAAGTTCTCCTGCTCTCGTGTTTCCTTTTCCTACGACAACAGACCGGATCACCAGATCAAATATTCCATCTCCGATATAGGCTAACGTAAGAGGCGAATATGTCCGGATATCCACTTCACTGATTCCGAACTGTTCTTTGATATAAGAGTCTATTCCTTTCTGCATTGGCATTTCCTCTCTCTCACGCTTTGTGCCAGATCACACCTTCTCGGGTATCTTTCAGTACAATGCCTTTTGCAAGCAGTTCATCGCGGATTGCATCTGCTTTTGCAAAATCTTTTGCTTTCTTTGCTTCCTTTCGTTCTTCAATCTTTGCAAGTACATAGCTTTCTAATTCTGCATCGATCTCCTCTTTTGCATCTGCCTGTGCCGTTGTCAGATTTAAGGATAATACTTTATCAAAATCATTGATCAGCGCAAGTTTTGTCTTATCGTTCATATCATCTTTGAGCAGATCATAAATGATCGTGATCGCCATCGATGTATTTAGATCGTTGCTGATCGCATCCTCAAATTTTGCCTTATAAGCATCAAATTTATCCTGCTGCACTGTTCCCTCATCCTTTAATTCTGCGATTCGTTTGGTCAGTTTTTTATAAGCTGCAGCCATATTATCTAATACTTCATAGGAAAACTCCAACGGTTTTCTATAATGGGACTGCAGACAGAACATACGGTATACGATCGGATCATACCCCTTTTCCTGCAGCAGGGATACGGTAAGGAAATCCCCTTTGGACTTACTCATTTTTCCGGATTTATCATTTAAATGCTGTACATGGAACCAGTATTTACACCATGTATGGCCAAGGTAACTCTCTGACTGTGCGATCTCATTGGTATGGTGCGGGAAAATATTGTCTACACCGCCGCAGTGGATATCTACATACTCACCCAGATGTTTCATACTGATGCATGAGCACTCAATGTGCCATCCCGGATATCCAACGCCCCATGGGCTATCCCATTTAAGCGCCTGATCCTCAAATTTTGACTTTGTAAACCAGAGTACAAAATCATTTTTATTTTTCTTATTTACGTCCTCTTCCACATCGTCGCGTACACCGACTAACAGCTCTTTTTCGCTCTGGGAAGAAAATACATAATAATCGTCTAATTTGGATGTATCAAAATAAACATTTCCACCTGCCACATAAGCATAACCTTTTTCGAGCAGCACCTCGATCATATGGATGAACTCCGGGATACAGTTCGTTGCCGGCTCCACAACATCCGGTGTCTTGATATTTAACTTCTTACAGTCACTAAAGAAAGCGTCTGTATAATATTTTGCGATCTCCATCACTGTTTTGTGCTCTCTTTTTGCACCTTTTAACATTTTATCTTCCCCAGTATCTGCATCGGAAGATAAATGTCCCACATCCGTGATATTCATAACACGTTTTACATCATATCCGACATAGCGGAGTGATTTTTCCAATACATCCTCCATGATGTAACTTCTGAGGTTGCCGATATGTGCGAAATGGTATACGGTCGGTCCACAGGTATACATGCCGATCTTTCCATCCTCATGCGGGATCACCGTTTCTACTTTTCTTGTCAGTGTGTTGTAAAATTGAAATTTATTTTCCATTTAAATAATCCTCCTTGTTTTGCGAAGCAAAATGCGAATCCTCTGATGAGCAGAGGATTTTACTCCTTGTTTTGCGGAGCAAAATGCAATTTATTTTGTTTTTTGTGCATCAGCACTTAAAATCCGGACTGCCTGCTCTAAATCAAGCACACGGTTGACCAGTTCTGCATTTTCCCTCTGCAGTACAGTAATATCCTCTTTGACCGGATCCGGCAGATGGCACTGATCCATATCACTGCGCGGCATCTTCACATTGTCACGTTTTACGATTCTTCCCGGAACACCAACTACGGTACAGTTTGGCGGCACTTCCTCTATGACCACACTTCCCGCTCCGATCTTGGAATTTTCTCCAACGGTGAAGGAACCGATGATCTTTGCACCCGCACTGATCATAACGTTATCCCCAATCGTCGGATGACGTTTTCCGGTCTCTTTTCCGGTACCGCCTAGTGTCACACCCTGATACAAAGTAACATTGTCCCCAACGATCGCCGTCTCTCCAATGATCACACCACTTCCGTGATCAATAAAAAATCCTTTCCCGATCGTTGCTCCCGGATGTATCTCAATTCCTGTTTTTCTCGCTGCCCGCTGTGAAATAAATCTCGCCCAGAAGAAATGTCCTTTTAAATACAGCTTATGCGCACGTCTGTAGCTCAACATAACCCGAAAACTCGGATAAAGCAATACCTCCATCGGCGATTTGATCGCCGGGTCCCGCTCCTTTATCACTGTAAATTCTTCCTTAATATGACTGATGATTCCCAAAACTGGCATCCCCTTTCCTTAACCAAATAATAGAATGTACGCTCCGCGAACATTCCATTATCATGAAAAACGGATCATTTCATCTCTAAGAGACGAAATGATCCGTGGTTCCACTCTAACTTAAGGATCTTTTGATCCTCACTCAATACACTTAACGCGTGTTACTCGTATCCGGATACTGTACTGGCAGACAAACCGTTTCCCCGGACAGGCTCACGGAGGCACTTCGGAAATCTCTTTCTGAAAACTGCTTGCAGCCGATGGCAGTTTCTCTCTGTCAGCACTCTGATTTCTTACTCTTCCCGCTCAACGCCCTTATCGTATTTATACTGGTAAGTTGATTCGCTTACTCTAGTTTATGCACTTACCCCCGATTTGTCAACGGTTTTATTTACTATTTTTTTACCTTTACAGCCTTTACTTTGGAATATTTTCCGTATATACGCTTTCCTTTTGAGTCCATTTTATATGCCCGCATGCGCACATAATAAACCCGTTTTTTCAGTTTTTTGGTCGTATAACTTTTTGCTTTTACGGATACGATCACTTTTTTTGTCTTTTTCGCTTCAAATTTCTTACTGTAAGAATAGCTTATTTCATATCCGGAAATATCCGACAGTTTATTCCAGGATATCTTTATTTTACTGCCCTTTCCATTGGTTGCCTTCTTCACGGCAACGGTCTTTACAGTGACTTTCTTCCATTTTGCGTACAAAGTATAATTCTTCTTTGCAGTATTTTTAATGGTTGTGATTTTCCTACTGTATTTACTGTCTGTATACCAGCCATCAAATAAATATCCTGCTCTGGATGGATTTTTTAATTTTACAGTCTCATTATAATAAGTGTCCGGATTGGATTTATTGTTCGTTCCCTTATTCAGCTTATATGTGATACTGTATGGAACTATAACCTTACATACGGCTTTCTTTCCACTTCCATCTTTTGCAAGTGCCGTAATCTCTGCGGTTCCGGCAGATACAGCTTTTACAACACCGGAATCCGATACCGTGGCAACCTTTGTATTTGATGATTTCCACTGTACACTGCGGTTTGTTGCCGTATCTGGTGTAACTGTCGCTTTTAACGTATCCGTTTTGCCTTTGTTAAGCTTCAATTCTGTCTTGTTCAATGTAACTTTTTCAACAGCAACTTTTACTAAAATCTTCTTATACTTAAAAGTTACTTTCTGATCTGATACTGCTTTTCCCGAAATTGTTTTTTCTCCAATCACTTCATAACCGGCAGTGTCAAGTGCCTGATAACTATATGATGTATTCTCCTCTAATATGTCTGTTTTTCTGACTGCGGACTTTAATAATGTTGTTCCATTTGTATCATAATATTCATCTACAACTTTAACCGTATACATCTGTTTCTGGACATAATAAATGTCAACAGCGATATTTCCGTATGGATTTATCGTAACACTTCCGGTCCGCAAGCTTTCCCGGACTGCTTCATTCTTTTTGTTCGTATACAGATACTGAAGCATCTTAAAGTTATATCCATCCTTTTTATCGGACGGTACATTAATCTGTAAATCTTTTCCTTCATCCACATAGGATGCTGACACCTGATCACTTATCAGCTCATTACCATTCACATCCAGATAATGTTCTGTCACTATATACTGATAAATTTTTTCTGGAACAGATATACTTGGATTTACTGGTCTGTCACCCTTTTTGTAGGAGAAATAATAAGTGACTGTCTTATTTACTTCATCCACTTCATCTGCATAATCAGGATTCAAAATTCCTGCAACTGCATTATAACTGCGGTTCTCGCAATAATATCCATTGTCTAATATCTCTGAAAGTGCCTTTATATAAATATAATCTCCTGAAACAGCCGTTGTATCATCTCTCCAGAATGTTTTTCCATCATAAACATCCGCAACCCTGACCGTATACGTTTCCTTCAGTTTATAATAAAAATATGCTTTGATCACATGATTTTCATCTGCCTGCATCTGGTCTGTAAGTCCAGTCGTATTTTTTTTGTCATATGTATAATATCCATCTTTCGGCTCTGAATATAACCATACATATCTTCCGGAATTTACTTTTTTCGTTTCTCTTAAGGTCTCATTTCCATCATAGACATCATAAACCTCTATTGTGTATACAGTAACAGAATCATAATAAAAATTAACACGGATCACACGGTTCTCATCTGCATTCTCACTCAGTGCATATATACGCACGTCATCCTGTGACTTCTGGCTTGGATTATAGCCAAGTATATTCTGATTTGCCTCATACCAATCATAATCTCCGGGATTAAGGCTTTCTGTCTGTCTCAGATGCTCCGTACCATCATAAATATCATAGACTTCCACTTCAAATGGCTCTGATGTTTCATAATAAAACATAACACGGATGACACCATCTTCATCTGCCGCTTCTTCCATCTCATAACCGTCCAGATAGCTGTTTACGCTCCTCACGCAATCATATCCATCTACATCAACCGGATCTTCTTTCAGGCACTCTGCATTTGTAATACTCATTGTTTCACGCAGCTTTTTCTCACCTGCAACAACATCATAAATTTCTACTGGCCATGTTTTTATTTCTTCATACCAGAATTCTACAATAATGACTTTATTATTATCTTCATCCGCATAATTTCCGGTCACACATTCAATGTCATCATTGGATGTGCTTGCTGTAAAATATCCATCTTTCGGCTCTCCCGAATAAGATAAATGTTCTCCTGTATAAACGGTTGACGTTTCACGCAGAATCCGCTTAGAACCATAATTATCATATACTTTTACTGTGTATTGTATTCTGCCCTCATAATAGAAATATATACGAATAACTCCATCTTTCTCTGTGTCATCCGCTCTTACAAAAGAATCACTGACCGTACTGTCATCCAGGCTTGTATATCCGTCTATTTTAATCGGTTCATACGAATAACTATCCCCCGTCTTAACAGTTGTTTTTGTTCTCAGATGATTGCTTCCGCCATATACATCGTAAATTTCCAGTGGATAAGAAGCATCTTTTTCAAAATAATATTTACTTTTGATGACACCATTTTTATCTGCAGCACTTGCAGTAATCTCGTCTACATAAGTGTTTTCACTGATATTTGAATAAACGCAGTCATTTTCATCCGCATAGTCATACGGATCAAAATAACCATCCCATTCTAAATAATCACCGTCATAAACATATCTGGTCTTTTCTAAATGTTCCGTACCATTTAGGACAACGTACAATTCTGCTGTATATGTCACAGCTTCTTCATAATAGATGTAAATCTTAACAACACCATTTTTATCCGCATATTTACTTTCCAAATTTATTCCATTTGTTTCACTATCATTAACATAACGATAGCCTTTCATATCCAGACTTGAATAATATACCCTGTCTCCTGTCTTTTTTGTTGTATGTGTACGCTCATGTTCCTGACCGCCATATACATCATAAACAAACACAGTGTATGATGCTATTTTTTCATAATAGAATTTTACATTAATAACACCATCAACCGTATCTTCATCACTTGCGCCGTAAATATCATTATTCTCAGATTTCACCAATGCATATCCTGCAATATTTATTTTTTCATACTCCGCATCATCTCCGGCTATGACCTCGTCTTCTTCCCGTAAATTTTCTTCCCCATCATAAACATCATAAATTTTTACCGGATAATATTTTTCTTTTCTATAATAGAAATATACTTTTATGATACCATCATCATCCGCATCACTTGCAGATACATTTTCAATTTCGTTATTCTTTCTTTTGTAGCAAACATACCCGCCTTTTATCTTTTTCGGCTTGTAATATAAATCATCATTTTCTGCAACATAGATACTTTCACGCAGATGTTCTGTTTCATCATAAACATCATATATCTTAACCTGATAGGTCACACACTCCTCATAATACAGATTAATAGTAATAATACCATTTTCCTCTGCATCCTCCGATTTCACCTTACTGATATTTCCATTCTCTGGGTTATTACATCTGTATCCTTCTACATTCTTTGGTTCTACATGAAGATCTTCTCCCGTTTTTACCGTATAGGTTCTCTCTTCCGTTTTATATTGTATATTATCATCGTCATCCGTACCGGTTTCAAATTTATCATAAACTTTCACCGTATATTCTTTGACTGCCTCATAATAAAAACGCACACGGATCACACCATCATCTTCTGCATAGGCTGAAGAAACTTCCAATTCCAGCTCATCTGTTTCAATTGATACATATCCTTCTTTTTTGATGGAAGAATACTTTACTGTATCCCCTGTATATGCAGTATATGTTTCCCGGAGTTCATCCGATCTGCCAAAAATATCATGCACTTCAATTTTATATTTCTGACTTCCTATTGCCTCGTAATAAAACTTTACATTGATGATACCATTTTCATCTGCATAACTTGCTGTCACTTCATCAATATAAGAATTTTGTGTTTTTGCACACAGATACCCATTCAGTCTTTTGGCATTATAATCAATTTCTTCTCCCTCATAAACCTCAGTTTCTGTTCTTAAATGCTCCCGGCCATCATACACATCATAAACTCTTACCGTATAAGGGGTTGTTCTTTTATAATAAAAATAAATTTCTATTTTTCCTGAACCACCGACATCTGCACTGGTCACACCACTTATATCCGTGTTATCACTACAGCTTATATACTCATAACCCTCAATTGAAATCTCCTCAAAATAAAGATCTTCTCCCTCTTCTACAACCCCATTTTCTCTTTCATGCGGCTGTTCATCGTATACATCATATACAACATATGGGTAAGATGCGCTCTCTTCCTGTGTATCTGCTTCCACTGCCACTTCTTCTGTTTCGGCTTCTGTCTCTTCTTCACTTTCTGACTCTGATGCAATTTCCGTTTCAGCTGCCTCTTCCGGCACGGATTCCGTTTCTTCTGTTTCCACTACAGTTTCTGTGACAGTCTCCGTCTCTGGCATCTGTTCAGTACCGGCAGATTTTTCTGTTTCTGTTTCACTATCCGTTACTGTTGTCTCTGACTCTGCCGGCTCATCTTCCAGATTGTTCCCGGCTGTCTGTGTACTTTCCGTCATCTGTGTACTTTCCGTCACTTCTGCAGCATACACGGCAGATGGTACATCTGATACCAGCATTGCCACCGCGCATGCTACCGCGATCACTCTTTTGATTTTCATAACATCATGCTCCTTTTCTTTCTTTATTTTTTATATAAATTATTGATTATCCACCTCATAACGGCGTCTTCATCAATATAATATCTTTCGTATTCCCCACTTGTGTCTATCGTTCCATCTAATGTATAGATCTGCTCATCCGATAAGCTGCACCCAGGCAGATCTTTTACAAGCAGTGCAATGGTCTTTGCATCAAGATCCGTCAAGGCATTGTCCTGTAATTCATCGAGAATTTCAAATGGAAGACGTGTATCCTCTTTTAAAGCCTTCTGTGCCTGTGGCATAAATGCCTTCATGTAAGTAACCAGCCTCGTGATTCTGCCAATCGCACTTCCATGAACCGAAGTATCTCTTCTATGCATATAATCTAATGCACTCTCTCCCATCAGATGAATTGTGGCTCCCTTTTTAAAATCAGGATTCAAATATGTATAATCATCATCCATCGTCACTGTCACGCCGCCGACTGCGTCATTTATGACAGGAATAGCACTTAAATTAATAGCTGCATAAGCATGGATCGGTACTCCCCCCAGTAATGTTGAAACCTGCTCTTTCATAAGTTCGCAGCTTTTTTCCCTTCCATCGGCATATGCATACTGAAGTGCGATCTGGCCTTCCTCCGTACCCGCGGCTTCTCCGTCCAGCTGATATTTATGCAAAGTAACGATCGTATCTCTCGGAATCGCAGTTATTATCATTTTTTTATTATCTCTGTTAAAGGAAACCAAAAAAATTGCATCAGCCTGTCCCACACTGTAATTATAGCTGTTGCGCATTCCCAATATCTCTTCATTATCAATTCCCAGACATAATATATTTATCATATCATCGTTAAAAAAATATTTTTCCCCATGATAGGACATCTCATAAGTTCCTTTTTTATCTGTTTTTCCCTTTATTATAAATATACCTATTATAAAACAACACAAAACACATAAAAAAATAATTATTTTTTTCCTGGTCAACTGTAGTTTTCTCATCATATTACTTTCACTGTTTTTGTATTATAAAATACTGTTTTCATTTTTCAAATTTAATGTATCTTTTTTGACAATACTACTAATTTAAATATTAGTCAATATTGCCATCAGTAATTCCTGATAAAGTCTTTTTCTCATTGCACACAACCATTTTCCATGTTACATTATAGATAGTATCCTGTGGTTTTCAGGGGGATAATTTATAACTGATACGAAGGATTTTTTAATATGGAACAGTCAAAAGAAACTTTGCTAATCGTAGATGATTCACGCTTACAGCGTGCCGTTTTAAATGAAATATTCTCTCCGGCCTTCAATATTCTTGAAGTATCTTCCGGTGAGGAATGTCTGCAGATGATCAAAGATAAAAAAAATATGATTGACCTTGTCCTTTTAGATCTTGTCATGCAGGGAATGGATGGTTTCGATGTTTTAAAACACCGCCAGGAAATGCCGGAGTTTAAACAAATTCCAGTCGTGGTTATGACAACCACCGACACTCCGGAAGTACAGACGAAAGCTTTCGAATTAGGCGCAAGCGACTTTCTCAGTAAACCCACTGAACCTGCCATTGCACGTCACCGTATTGACAATATTTTAAAGACGAACCGCAGACTGAATCATATTTTACAAAAACAGGAAGCTCTGCGGATTAAATCAGAAGTGGATGAGATGACGCATCTGCTGAATAAGGCCACAGCAGAGCACGCCATTTCCCACATACTTTTATCCACTCCGGAAGAATTACATGCATTGTTTGCCATAGATATCGACAATTTCAAAGCTGTCAATGACATCTTTGGGCATAAAATGGGCGATCATACAATCTCTGTCGTAGCCGGTATTCTTGCATCTCATTTTTCCGGTTCCGACATTATCGGACGCATCGGCGGAGACGAATTTGTTGCTTTTATGCGGGATATAGCCTCCAGACAGGCTGTCTATGAAAAAGCACAGGAACTTTTAGATGCAATTTTAGATAAAGAAGCTTTATCCATTCCTGAAAACGTTACGATCAGTATCGGTATTGCATTCACAGAGCCTTATGAAACTTCCTACACAACACTTTTTCAGAAAGCAGACACTGCACTTGGGAATTCAAAAAAATCCGGGAAACAATGTTTTTCCGAGTATGGTGTTTCTGCACAGAAACCAGACACTGCCATGAAAAATATTTTATTATATACACATTCCAGAAATGTTGCTTCCACTTTAAAATTTGCATATTCTTACCCGGACAGACTCATAAAAGTATCTTCCGTTACGGAAATACGCTATGCCATTATGGATAAAAATAACCATGTTCCTGCCGTTTTCATAGATGTATCCGAAACCGGAGATGATGGCAGGCAATTGTGGGATGAATTAAGTCATGAGTCCTGGGCTTCGTCAACTCCCATTATCGCAATCTGCAAAGAGGGTAATCTGACTCAGATTCGAAATGCCATATTATCTGATCTGATCAATGATCTCATTTTTGAACCGATTGATGTGGAAAGCATAAAAAGACGTATCAAAAAACATCAAACCCTGTAAAAAAACAACGGTCGGATGTTACTTATCATTCATCTGACCATTGTTTTTCTTTCATCCGGTTTCTTTATCTGAACTATTTTTTTATCTGAACTGCTTTTTTCTTTGACCAGTCTGAGTAGATCCTCACTTTTTTTGTACCGGACTTTACTTCTTTATATGTACGTACTTTTACATAATATTTCTTTCCCGGTTTTAATCCTTTGATTTCTTTAACTGTCGTCTTATTACTTTTGATCACAGCCGTCTTCGTATTTTTTTTGCCAAACGATGCATCTGCTGTATATACTATCTCATAGCCGCTCGTCTGTGATGCCTGTTTCTTCCATTTCACAGTCATGGATTTTTTCCCGGATTTTACACTTGAAATAGAAGTTCCCTTTGGACAGATTTCAAATGTCTTTTTCAGTATTCCCGAATAATTTCCCTGAAACTTCACGGTCACTGTTGCTTTTCCGACTTTTTTATTATTCTGATACGAGACTTTATAAAAGCTGCCTGAAATCACTTTTCCCTTATTATCCGTCACTTTGATGGCAGGTTTTTTCGCTTTTCCATCATAACTATAATGATCTTTCGACAATTTTACCGTCTTTGGTGCATTGATTTTCACCTGTTTCAATACTGTTTTGCACAAGCTGCACATGGTCACATTCTTTCCATTGCTGACCGGTTTTGCAGGTGTCAGTTTTTTCTCCGGTGTATGGGACTTCTTTGCAATCTTTTCTGTATAACTATCCCCACATGCACAGGAATAAATTTTTTCTCCCTCTTTCATGCAGGTTGCCTCTGTCGTTTTTTTCAACACATAACTGTGTTTGTGCACCGGTTTCTCCGTTGGCGTTTCCGTCGGTGTTTCTGTCGGTTTCTCTGTTGGTTTCTCTGTCGGTGTTTCTGTCGGCTTCTCCGTCGGCTTCTCTGTTGGTTTCTCCGTCGGCTTCTCTGTCGGTTTCTCTATTGGTTTCTCCGTCGGCTTCTCTGTCGGCTCCTCCTTATCAGGCTCCTTCAGAGCTGGGATCACCACTTTTTCACGGCTGAGTTCTTCTTTACATCTGGTGCAGTATACTACTTTATCATAACTTCCGTCCACACCCACTTTCGCTTCCACGCGATTTTCAGTGACCGGCTCTCCTTTTTTGTGTCCTGATGCCGGAACCGTTATATTCTCACGGGAAAGTTCTTCCCCGCAGCCTTTATCCTTACAATAAACTACCTTATCGTAGCTTCCTTTTTGGGTACAGGTCGCAGCTATCTCGTTTTCTTTTACCGGCTCGCCCGCCACATGCTGATGTGATACACCTGGTTCATCTGTGAATATTATTTCCTTTTCTGCCAACACGGTATCTTTCAGTGCTTTTACATCTGCCACAGTATCAGGATGTCTTTCTATCGGTTCTAAACAGAATAAAAGTGTATATTTTCCTGTTTGCACCTTACCATATGCAATCAGATAATAATGATCCGGTTCATTTTCATCTACATCTAAGCGAATCGGATTTATCCAGTCTGTTTTCTGCTGTATCTCTTCGTCGTCACTATTCCAGTAATCCGAACGGATTAATACCATATTATCATAAAATGATTCATAATTTACCACATCATCAAATGTATAGGCTTCTCCATCCTGATCCTTCCATATTACATTCAAATACGGACTATCACCTGTTTTATCCTCCATGTTTGTCGGTATATGGTTAATAACAACATTTTTCGGATAAGATTTTACCTCGATACTTCCAAGTTCACGCTCCACCGGTACATAATTAATATACGGCGTCCATGTTCCATTTTTACGGATCAGACTGTAATTATTTTTTATAGCTGTGTCTGATAAGACAAAACTTCCTGCTGTTCCGTTTTCCGATGCAATATATGCATGTCCACTTAAAATCGTTCCCGGTATGACATGACTCACCGTCTGAAACTGCGTAACCCCACTTATCTGCCCATCAATCTGAACATATCCATCTTTATTGAGAACAAGTTTTCCTCTTGCTGCATTATCATCACTACCTGTAAAACTGCCCTTTACCAAAGCATCCAGCACCTGTGTGAGATCCAGACATCCCCCATTTTTCAGTGTAATATTATTTAACTGTGCCGTCCCATCTTTCGGCTGCAGTCTTCCTCCTGCATCCAATAGGATATCTTTGACACCCGTTGTCACCACACCCAGAACAGCACAATTTTTTACCGTCATTACAGTTTTATCATTTCCTTTAATTTCTGAAAGAGTGATTTCATCATATCCCTTCTGATCACCCAAAAAATCTAAAGACGCTAAAGATGTGTTTTCTGCTGAAACAGTCCCACGTATCTTTGCATCAGCATCCAGCTCTAATTTTGCACTGCCCGTATAAGCAGTCCTTTGTCCGGCTGATGCTTCATGTCCCAGATAGATATCCTGAAACATAGTCTTATTGTTCTCATTTGTGACAGTAAGTGAAGCGTTTGTTCCCACTGCAGTATTGCTGTGATATCCTCCTGCATACACAGTTGGAAGAAGTTCTTTTTCTGTGCCTACAATCGGATTCGGCTTATCAGGTCCTGCCAGATATGTACTTACATTATTCAGTACAAGACTATGTCCTGCTAAAAAGATCTCACGGTGCGGAACACTGCCAAGTCCATTACTAGAATTAAACACCAATTGTATATCCCGTATCTCTACATCATCCCCCATGATCTGAATTGGATGACTACAGGTGATACTCCCCGTTCCATTTCCTGTAATGGTTGTCCCCCCCGGTATTTGAACAGGTTTCATCTGTCCCTTAATGGAACCATCTGTCTCCGTCAATTTATCATCGCGGATCGTAAAACTGCCTTCTACTACAATATTCTTCTTTCCACTGCTTAAAGCATTCGCAAATTCATCGTAATCTGTCACGATCACCGCATCTTCTGCCAGCACCGACACTGCTACCTTTTGCATATTCCCGCTCATTGCCGGAACCGGTATGCCGGAAAGCAGCAGTCCCGCAGCCATAACTCCACAACAGAAACGTATCATCCTTTTTTTCATAAACTCATTTTCCCTTCTTTTGTACATAAAAAGACCCAGCATATATCTTTGCTTTGAATATCCCTTGATGTCCTTACAAAAAATATATCTGAGTCTCACTTCAATCCGTCAAATCACGACTTATCATATCCTATTTATATAGCTGTGTCAACAAGTTTTATACTTTATTTATATTTATCTTCCACAGGCACGTCCGGGACAGCCCTCACAGCCTCCGGCGGAATCCGCCACGCTGACACTGCTCTCATAGATCGTTGTCAGTGCACAGATTGCCTGCGCAGAGATTCCCTGTTCCGTTCCGGTAAATCCCAGTCCCTCTTCTGTGGTCGCTTTCACATTGATCTGATCTTCTGATATTTTAAGTGCTGCTGCAATATTCTTCTCCATCTGTTCGATATGCGGACGCATCTTTGGTTTCTGTGCGATGATCGTCGCATCGATATTTTCCACAATATAACCTTTTTCGGCGATCAGTCCCGCCACATGTTCCAACAGTTTCATGCTTGAAATCCCTTTATATTTCGGATCCGTATCCGGAAAATGCTTTCCGATATCTCCAAGTGCTGCTGCCCCAAGCAGTGCATCCATAATGGCATGAAGCAGTACATCTGCATCCGAGTGTCCCAAAAGTCCTAATGTATGTGGGATCTTTACCCCTCCAATGATCAGGTCCCTGCCCTCCACTAATTTATGAACATCATATCCCATTCCTACGCGCATATTTTTCTTTTCCCTTCTATTAATATTTTTACTGTGGTGGATTACACTTTGAACACGGTGTAAGTCCTCTTGCTTTTGCCTCTGATAATGTCACTTCAATATCACTTTTTCTTAAATACTGACATCCGGCAGAGTGATATTTTTCTCCCGTTTTCGTGATGTGAACGATCACATCCGAATTTCCATCCGTCTGGTCTGTCGGATTACTTACGGCTGCATCTGTTTCTGCATTATTCTGGCTGTCAGCTGCTTTTTCACTTTTTTCTGTGTTCTGGCTCTTTTTTGCTTCCCCTGCCTGCCAGCTCTCTGATGGAGACATATTCCAGGTAAGTGTTGTCCCATCTGACGAGGCAACGATCGTTCCCTGCTCATCCGTGCGGAAAACAGATACTCCGGCTGCACGGAGTCTGTTTAATACTTCCGCATGCGGATGTCCATAAGAATTGCCTTCCCCAGCACTGATTACCGCATACGTCGGATGTACTGCATCAAGAAATGCCTGGGATGTTGCCGTATTGCTTCCATGGTGTGCAACCTTATAGACATCCGCCGAGATATCGATGCCATTCTGCAGGATATCCTGTTCTGCTCCCTCTTCCGCATCCCCGGTAAACAAAAACCGGTGGTTTCCATTCTGTAAGAGGACGCCGACCGACCAGGAATTCATATCATTTCCATACTCTTTGTTTGGAGCAATGATCGTAAATGCTGCTCCACCGATCGTATATGTTTCCCCAACAACCGGATAAGTGGTCTTATATCCCTTATTTTTCATCGTCTGCACAACATCATCATAAGTGCGCGTGTTATTTGCAACATCCGGCATGATGATCGTCTTACAGTCAAATTTATAAAGAACGACATCCATTCCTCCGATGTGGTCTGCATCCGGGTGCGTGCCGATCACATAGTCAAGTGTCTCCACTCCCTGATGCTGCAGATAATTCTGTACAAGTGTACCTTTATCATTATTTCCCGCATCGATCAGCATAGAATGACCATCACATTTGATCAGAGTCGCATCCCCCTGTCCCACATCTATAAAATGTACTTCCAGATTACCTGCCGTCTTTGCCTGCTCCGCATCATTTTCTTCCGCGACAGTCTGACGACTTTGCTCTGTCTGACCCTGTTCTTCGTTTTCCGACGTTTCCTCCTGTTTTGAACCTTTCATAGAACCCGGTACGAATTCCATCTGATTTTCTGTATCCTGCAGCTCATCCGAATCTACAATATAGCTGCTCTGTGATCCATTTTCTTTATTTTCCGTACAGCCACTCAATAACATACAGCCGGTAAGCATACTTAGTAATAATATGAAAAATGCCAGCTTCTTATATTTTTGTTTCATAGTTCTCCTCTCCTGCATCTTTAAAAGTAAAATTGAATTCTGCCTGTATAGGATTCGTATCATAAACTTATTATATAAAAAATTTTGCCGGTATACAACAAAAGACCTCAGAATCTCTGAGGTCTTGAAGTAGCGGAAGGGAGATTCGAACTCTCGACACTACGGGTATGAACCGTATGCTCTAGCCAACTGAGCTATTCCGCCATATTAAATTGTCATCAGAACTTCTGATGTAATGGGACCTATAGGGCTCGAACCTATGACCCTCTGCTTGTAAGGCAGATGCTCTCCCAGCTGAGCTAAGATCCCATTTTTGTCCTTTGCTTTTTGCAACCGACTTCTAAAGTATACTATTACAGGAGATGAAAGTCAACACTTTTTTTCATATTTTCCTAAAAATTTCAAAAATATAACAACACATCCAGCTTTCTATACTGGCACTTCATGTAAAACAAGCTACAAGACTCGTTTTACATGTTATGCTATACTAAAAGCGTCTTATGCCAGTAAGCGTTCGACCAGTTTCACACATTCCGCTGCATCTTTCGAATAGCCATCTGCTCCGATCTCATCCGAAAAACTCTCCGTGATCGCCGCTCCTCCAATTACAATCTTCGCCGTACAGCCTTTTTCTTTTGCCAGCTCCACAACGTCTTTCATCCGCATCATTGTGGTCGTCATCAGTGCGGAAAGTCCGATCACCTTCGCACCTTCATTCATTGCGGTATCCACGATCACATCTGCCGGAACATCCTTGCCAAGGTCGATCACATGATAACCGTAATTCTTCAACATCAGAACCACAAGATTTTTTCCGATATCATGGATATCGCCCTCAACTGTCGCAACAACGATCGTAGCCATTGCCTCTGTATTACTGCGCTCTAACATCGGCTCTAAGTACTCGATTGCAAGTTTCATCGTATTAGCGGAAGAAATCAGCTGTGGCAGGAAATATTTCTTTTTATCAAATAATTCTCCTACTTCATTGATCGCAGCGATCAGATGCTCATTGATAATCTCATCCGGTTTGGCTCCGCCATCCAGCATCTTTTTTACTTCTTCTAATACATGTTCTTTGTTTCCCTTTAAAACTGCCTGAAATACGCCGCTTCCCGTACTCTCTTTCCTGGTTTCGCCGCCAGCCGCAGATATACCTGCAGGTGTTTTCTGAACCATGACACGTTCCATACCGGCATATTTTTCTGACAGGAAATTCATGCGCTCAATATAACGGATGTCGCTTTCTTTCTTATTCAACAGCATATCCGACGCAAATGCGGCATTCATCAGAAGTTCCTGTGACGGATTTGCAATCGCCATCGTAAGACCATTTGCGATCGCCATTGTAAGAAAAGCCGTATTGACATAAGTACGTTCCGGCAGTCCGAATGAAATATTAGAAAGTCCACATGCTGTCGGCAGTTCCAGTTCATTTTTGCAATAGGAAAATGTCTCAAAACACTCTAACGCTGCATTCGGATTTGCTCCGATCGTGGCAACCAGTCCATCCACAATGATATCTTCTTTTGCCATGCCGATCCTCACCGCCTCATCCATGATCGTGCGGATAATGCCATGTTTCTCAGCAGAATCTTTTGGCAGTCCCTCATCCGAGAGGGGAAGCAGGATAAACATTGCCCCGTACTTCTTTGCAATCGGAAGCAGTTTTTCAAACTTTTCTTTTTCCAGTGAAATCGAATTGATGAGTGCACGTCCCGGATAGATGCGGAGCGCGGCCTCAATAATATCCACATGGCTGGAATCAATGCAAAGCGGACAATCCACCGTCGAAGTCACTTCGTAAATGGTACGCAGCATCATCTCTTTTTCATCTATACCGTTCATACCCATATTGATGTCAAGGATCGATGCTCCATTTTCCTCCTGTTCTAATGCCATGGTACGGACAAGATTTAAGGAACCCTCTTTTAACTCTGCCTGCAGCTTTTTCTTTCCGGTCGGGTTAATACGTTCTCCAATGACCATAAAACGTCCATCAAGCGTGATCTCTACAGACTTACGCTCTGAAGTCAGCATTCTTCTCTTCGTCTGAAGCGGTGCTTTGACCGGGATACCTTTTACTGCCTCCTTTAAAGCACGGATGTGCTCCGGTGTTGTTCCACAGCATCCTCCAATGATGGCAGCACCCTCTTCGACCAGTTTTTTCCCGACTTCGGCAAATTCTTCCGGCTCTACATTAAAGACGGTCTGACCATCGATCAGCTCCGGCATTCCGGCATTTGGTTTTGCGAGAAGTGGTATCGCTGCATACTCTGCCATCTTCGCGATCGGCTCTAACATTGCCTCCGGTCCGGTCGAACAGTTCATTCCGACCGCATCCGCACCAAGGCTCTGCATCACAACAACCGCTGTCACCGGATCTGTTCCATACAGTGTTCTTCCGTCTTCATTATAAGTCAATGAAACCATGACTGGCAGGTCACATACTTCACGGATTGCCAGCACAGCCGCACGGCATTCCTGCAGGCTCATCATCGTTTCAACCACAAAAAGATCTGCTCCGGCCTCCGCAATAATTTTCGCCTGCTCTTTATAAACATCCACCAGATCCTCAAACATCAGATCTCCCAACGGATAAAGCTGTTCTCCTGTCATGGTAAGATCTCCGGCAACCAGCGCATTTGTACCCTTTGCAGCCTCTTTTGAGAGTGCGACAAGCTTGCGGTTCATCTCCTCTAAATGATCTTCCAAACCATATTCTTTTAATTTTATTCTGCTCGCGGTAAAGGTCGGCGCAAATAAAATATCGGTTCCGGCCTCTACATACCGTTTCTGCAGATCGATCAACACTTCTGAATTTTCCAGGATCCACTGCTCCGGACATACTCCGACCGGCATTCCTGCCTTCTGTAAATTCGTTCCTGTTGCACCATCAAGCAGTACCGGGCCTTTTTTTACCAGCTCCCTAAACGCTTCTCTTGTCATTGCTGCCAGTTCCTTTCCTTTTCACGTCATTTTTATCTTGTGTAATCTGCTGTCTTTTTTACCATCCAGCGGCTTTCCGTCATATCGCTTTTCTAAAGGATCGTGCCGCCTCCGGCAACATATTCTCCATCATATAATACGACTGCCTGTCCAGGTGTCACCGCACGCACCGGCTCTAAAAATTCACAGTGTATCGTATCTTCTCCGGTTCTTGTCACCTTGCACATACTCCCGCTGTGGGAATAACGGATTTTTGCCTTCAAAAGCATCTCATCCTGAATATCCGGGATGGACATAAAATTAATATGATCTGCATCCAGTTCATAAGTAAACACATCTCTGTTCTCACCAAGTACGACCTCATTTGTCTCCGGCCGTATCTCCGTGACAAATACCGGATGCCCGAATGCAATTCCGAGTCCCTTTCTCTGTCCGATCGTATAATGCGTAATCCCTTTATGTTTTCCGACTACAGTTCCGTCTGTCAGAACAAAATTTCCCGGAGGTGGTACCTGATCGCCGCATTCCCGGTCAATAAATCCGGCATAATCATTGTCAGAGATAAAGCAGATCTCCTGACTGTCTTTTTTATGTGCAACCATAAGACCAATCTCCTCTGCAATCTTACGGATCTCATCTTTATGATAGGCGCCGACCGGCATCAATGTGTGTGACAACTGTTCCTGTGTCAGATTGTAAAGTGCATACGTCTGATCTTTGACTGCTGTCACGGAATTTTTAATTGCATATCTTCCATTGGAAAGCTGCTCGATTCTCGCATAGTGCCCGGTTGCAATATAATCCGCACCAATCGCAAGACTCCGATTTAACAATGCTTCCCATTTTACATAACGGTTGCATGCAATACACGGATTTGGCGTCCTGCCTTTTAAATATTCCGCAGTAAAATAATCCATGACATTTTTCTTAAATTCCTGTTTGAAATTCATGACGTAATAAGGAATTCCAAGACGGTCTGCCACTCTTCTGGCATCATCCACTGCCGAAAGACCACAGCATCCGCCACTCTCCTCCTGCACAAATTCATCCTCATCCTGCCAGATCTGCATGGTCACACCGATCACATCATATCCCTGTTCCTTCAAAAGATATGCTGCCACAGAGGAATCCACACCGCCTGACATACCGACTACTACTTTCTTTGCTGCCATTCTTTTCTCCATTTCATCTATCTCAAATATTTTCTATTCTGCCAGATGTCAACATCCATTTTTACACTATCTATTATTTGACCATACATCGCCCCATTGTGCAATCTTTTTTTCCGGTGCACTGATTATTTTTTTGCAAAATTTATGAGAAACCCAATCCGAGTTTCTCATAAATGATTGCGTGATATAATCCTTCCACCGTCCGGATCACATCATACCAGTATGACCGCTGCTGTCCGCTTTCAAAATGTATGAAAACAGCAGCATATTTTTCTGCAGCTCTGCGATCAGATCGTAGAGTTATAAAGTTCGCCTGTTCTGTAATTATAGGTATAAGAACCTGATTTCTGATAGGTATTCGCCTTTGCGGCCTCACTCTTTGCATAAGACTCTGCACGGCCTGCCTGCCGTTTCACTTCTGTTCCATAGTAGCTGCTGTCTGCAAACATTGCCTTTACCTTACTCATATCAGTCTTCTTAAACTTTTCTTCATCAATGGTAAGCTTGTTGTCTGCACCTATGGAAATACCGATATCAGAAAGTGATTTACGATTTGCCTCTGTCACATTCACCATGCTGGCACCGGCTCTTAAAATACTCTTTGTATTGGAATTGCCCACTTCATCAATCAGACTATTATAGCTGTCTGTAAAGTTTTTAACAGCTTTATAGATAGCATCCGTATCATAACCGGTCGTCTTGTTTCCATTTTCATCTGTCTTTGTCACTTCGTTAAATAAGGATTTATCCCCTGTTTCCTGAAGAGCTGCAACCGACTTCTCCACACTCTTCGCATCACTCTCAATCACAGCGAGTGTCCTGGTGCTGTCTTTGGATGTTGACGTTGAGGAAGATGTTGTATCGTCTGAAGCACTGACCTGTCCACCTTTCCCATAATACGCATTTAACAATTTAAAATAGCTGCCCGATCTGATTGTTGCCCAGTCACTGTAATTGATTCCAAGTATATCACTTCCTGACATACTGTTCGAAAACAATGAATTCTTAGATGATGTAGTGTTTAGACCAGAAAACAAAACTCCCATTGAATATGAATTATAGCCAGAAATTGTTGCCATATATCTCACTCCTTTGAAATAATACAATAACCTGTTCGTTATGAATCAAACATCCCTGTTTTCTTTTATATCGTCATTTTAGGCCGTTCTCTTTATATTTTCAAGCATTTTCCACAAGTAAAACCGTCTTTTCAGGTGTATGGATAACCTAACCAATTTTTTTGTATTTTTTTCTGTTTTTTTGTTTTAAATTACTAAAAAATTGTTAATTTATTATTCACACTTTGTTCATATATGATTGATATACTAAATACAGTTAAAAAATACTTAGACAACTTGTTATAATATACTTGATAAATTTTTTTCATAATAGCCCGGGCGCCGAAAGGTGTCTGGGCACTCCTCATTTATGGGAACTTACAGGTTTTCGATCTGCCAGTCGATCGGCTCGATCCCATTTGCTTTTAAGAAATCATTTGCCTGACTGAAATGTCTGCATCCAAAAAAACCTCTGTATGCAGAAAGTGGGCTTGGATGTGGCGCTTTTAAAATCAGATGCTTCGGATTTGTCAGCATCGGTATCTTGCTCTGTGCCGGTCTTCCCCACAACATATATACGATTGGCCGGTCCTGTGCATTGACTGCCTGTATGATTGCATCCGTAAACTGCTCCCAGCCTCTTCCCTGATGGGAATTCGCCTGATGTGCACGGACAGTCAGCACCGTGTTTAAAAGCAGTACGCCCTGATCCGCCCATTTTTTTAAATATCCGTTGTTCGGAATATAGCATCCCAGATCATCCTGAAGCTCTTTGTAAATATTCTGCAGAGATGGCGGGATCTCCTTCTGTGATGGCAGTACGGAAAAGCTCAGACCATGTGCCTGATTCTCATTGTGATACGGATCCTGTCCTAAGATCAGTACTTTTACCTCACTAAGTGGTGTAAAATGCATCGCATTGAAGATATCATCTGCCGGCGGATAAATGACCGCCCTGCTGTATTCTTCTTTTACAAATTGAAATAGTTCCCTGTAATATGGCTTTTTAAACTCTCCCTGAATTGCCGGGAGCCAGTCATTCGTAATCATTGCCATGATATTTACCCTCTTATTATCTTCTGACAGAGACACCGCGTTCTGCCAGATAATCTTTCAGATCACAGATCTCAAGTTCTTTGTAATGGAATAAAGAAGCAGCAAGCGCTGCATCCGCTTTTCCCTCCGTCAGCGCATCGTAAAAATGCTCTTTCGTCCCCGCTCCACCGGAAGCGATCACCGGAATAGAAACATTTTCTGCGATCATACGGGTCAGTTCAAGATCATAACCTGCCTTGGTTCCATCACAATCCATACTGGTCAGAAGAATTTCTCCTGCGCCAAGCCGGTCCGCTTTCATTGCCCATTCCACAGCATCAATTCCGACATCAATACGTCCACCGTTCTTGTAAATATTCCAGCCCGAACCGTCTGCACGCTTTCTTGCATCGATCGCTACCACCACACACTGGCTGCCAAACTTATCTGCCGCCTCACTGATGAGTTCCGGACGGTTGATTGCAGAAGAATTAATCGATATCTTGTCCGCACCCTCACGGAGTAATGCCTTGAAATCATCCACAGTACGGATACCGCCGCCTACAGTAAATGGAATAAACACTTTTTCTGCCACTTTGCGCACCATATCCACGACCGTCTCTCTGGCATCTGAGGTTGCTGTGATATCGAGAAATACCAGTTCATCTGCCCCCGCCTTATCATAAGCCGCTGCGATCTCAACCGGATCTCCTGCATCCCTTAAATTTACGAAATTAACACCCTTTACCACACGTCCGTTATTCACATCCAGACACGGAATAATTCGTTTTGTAAACATTTTTATCCTCCTGTCTTAAATCCCGGCAAAATTTTCTAGTATCTTAAGTCCGACTGTACTGCTCTTTTCCGGGTGGAACTGACATGCAAAGATATTGTCCTGTTCCACGGAAGCATGAATATGTGTGCCATATTCCGTAGTTGCTTTCACAATTCTGTCATCTTTTGCTTTCAGATAATAAGAATGAACAAAATAAACATATGGATGCTCCGGCAATCCTGCAAAGAGCCTTCCATTATTCCATAGATCCAGTGAATTCCATCCGATATGCGGTATTTTTAATCCCTCTGTATCTGGTATACGCAGAATCTGCCCATCTAACAAATGCAGACCTTCCACTCCGCTGCTTTCCTCACTGCCCTCAAATAAAAGCTGCAGACCAAGGCAGATGCCAAGAAATGGCTTTTTCTCCTCCGCCACTTCCTGTATCACTTTATCCAGTTCATATTTTTTTAACTGGGCCATCGCCTCACCGAAAGAACCAACCCCCGGTAAGATCACCTTGTCTGCCTGACGGATTTCATGAAAATCCCTCGTTATCACGCATTCCTGATGTAAAAAGTCAAGTGCCTTTTGTACGCTTTTTAAATTGCCTGCATCATAGTCAATGATCGCTATCATTTATTTTCATCTCCCGCTATTTCTTAAAATATCCAGCAACCATGCGGTTTCCAGCTATCAGCCAAATTACATTTCGTTGCTCTTTGGTGCATCTTGTTCCTTTTTATTACTCAGATTATTTAGTACGTATTTAGTATACTAAAAATTATACTAAATAACTACCATAGTATTTGCCAGCTCATTGATCTCTGTCAATTGCTGCGCTCCAGGCTTCGCATCTACGTAGTTGTTCATTGTTGTACTAATATTGCCATGCCCCAAAATATATTGAAGTGTCTTTGGCGTAAGCGTCTGCATATTAGTTGCAAAAGTATGTCTGCAAATATGAGGTTCAAACTTTCGAATTGGTGTATCTGGATTTACAATATTGAAACGCTTAATGCAATTCTGCAAATATTCCTCAACATGAGCCCTAACAATTGTTTTACGGCTTCTTGTTGCCAAGAACACAAAACCTTCGTATGCATTACCCCTCTCATCATAGCAAACCGGTTCGATATCACCTTTTAAATATCGATTTTTCAGTACACGTTCAAAACTATTGTATACACCATCTGTCATAGGAATGAATCTTATGCCATTTGATGTTTTAGGTTTTCGCACTACATGTTTATGATTCAGACATAATAACTGTTTTTCAACACGTATCATCCTCTTATTCAAGTCTATATCGTCCAAAGTAAGCCCACATAATTCTGACACTCTCATGCCTGTCCAAAACAAAATATAAATCATATCATAGCAGTGTTTACTATGTGCATCTGTTGAACAAAACTCCAAAAACCTGTTCATATCTTGTATAGTCAGCGCTTCCATCTGTTTACTATCGCTTCTGTCAGTCGTAATTCTTCTAAACGGATTCTTCACAATATAATCATAGTCAATAGCATACTCAAATGTTCTCTTTATAAGGCTGATTTGCGATTGTATAGATGACCCTCTATATTTCTTTTTCATGTCAGACAACCAGTCTTCACAATGCTCTGGTTTGATCTTACCTATCTCCATATGTCCAAGACGGTATTCTTTTAATGTATTTACAGTTACATTATAACCCATTTTAGTATTTGGACTTAATTCTTTCCTATTATAAAGGTTTTCTAAATATCGATCCATAACCTCAAGTAAAGTAAGTTTTGCCCCATCGATGTCAATATGATTTTCAAGCTGTGTGTTTAATTCTGCCTCCTTTTCACGCAAGCTCTTTCCGCTCCGTTTACCTTTTGGCAACTGATCTGTTACGTCCAGTCTATATGAGCTAATCACTCGTTCTTTCCCTAAAGCATCTTTATAATGATACTCATACCGTTTTGTTTTGGGATTGTAATACTCATTAGCACGTAACTTTTTTCGTGTAGGTTTATTTTTTTCTGATACTGTTTTATTTGCCATATTCTCAGCCCTCCATAAAAAAGGTGCCTCGAACGAATACTCTTAAATGATATCACATTCGAAGCACGATGTCGATAATTTATATCTGCTCAACTTTGCTTATAAATTTTTCAAATGGTTCTCGTTTAATCCGTATAACGCGTCCAATCATCAAATGATATTTACATTCGTAATCATCCCGAACCAGTTCTCTTAATCGATGCTGTCCTATACCAAATAAATCAGAAGTTTCTTTAATAGATAGCAAATATTTTTCTTGCACAACGATCACCTCCATTCTGAGGTAATCATAAATGTTTCAACTGTAACCTACATACGGAAAAAATAAGAGGGAATGCTATTTTCGCTGTTGATGGTAAGCCGCCTCTAATTATTCAGAGACAACCTACCATCATATATTATTTTGAATCTGTAACTTCTGTTTTGGTATCCAGTAATTTCTGTGTGATATCCAGCCCTGCAATTAAAAACTGCGGTACCTTCACATTCATTTCTACCAGGTTTTCCAAGATGCTACGGATTTCATTAATCAAATATGTTGCCAGCGTGAACCATCCGAAGAGCTGCACAAACGAAAGATTAATGCCGATGATCTCCCCCATATGTACAAAACTCATTGAAACAAAAAATGCCATACCAATTACAATCCAGTACCACACTTTTTTAAAGATTCCTTTTGCACCGATCGCACTGGACTCGTTCTTTTTGTAGAACTTCGCCTTGCAGTATCCGGTAATGTAATCAACCGCATTTAATACCAGAAATCCAAAAAACAGGAACCAGTACTTCCCGAACAGTGCCACCCCCATCGTGGCAATTACTCCATAAATCACGTTTACTTTGTCAAATTCTTTCATTTTCTTTTTTCCTCTCTTTCTGCCCGAAGGCTTGTTATTCAAAAGAGCCGGCTACACAACACACGGTCATGTAATCGGCTCTTAGGCGCTTTATTTTTTTAATTCTGCAATATCCTGCTGCATTGATTTGATCTGATTTTTCGTCTCTATGTTTTCCTTTTCTAATGTTTCAACATGATTCCACAACTTCTGAATTGCATATGTGTTTAATGCGATAAACTCCTCATAACGAAGTGAATATATATACTCTGGATTACCATTATCATCTAAGATAGGTTCGTTGACTTCTTCACCATCAACCAATTTACTGTCAACTTTTTGATCTTTGCAGAATCCAGCAAAATCGAGATCTGTTAAGCCACATTCTGACATTGCCTGCTCTACATCCTGTGCTATAAAACCGACATGTGTTCTGCCGGATGTACCATCTTTAAATAAAAATGATACTGGCTGTAATTTCATAAAAAACTGTAAATGCTTATCTGTAAGTGATTTAATATCATCTTTATAATTTTTATCAGAAGTTGATATCGAACTTGATGTAACGTATAATTGTGAAAATCTATAATTTCCAGAACCAAGGCTGATAGCTCCGTTCATTCCAACGCCATTAGATTCATATGTTCTAACATGGTTATCATCCGTTATAGTCATTGCTCTATTCGTTACTCTATTTCTTATTCCCTGAACCAGGATATATGTCGGATTATAGACATACATATTAGTTCCATCGCTACCACCCCATATCCAGGCTGGGGTTTCATTTTTACCACTCCAATTCCAGTTTTTATTACAGGATGCAGACGTTGATAACTTGGAATTTAATAAATCTGTCACACTTCCGACATTTCTTATTGTTATAGAATTGCATGTAATGTTTCCACTCCTGCAATCTATTCCGACAGTCATTCCTTGACCAGAACAACCGTCTACAAATCCAACTCCGTACCATGATTTGATGATTAGATTTGCAACGTCAACCCCATTTCCATCTCCGTTACCATTAAAAATTCCTGTATTGCCTGTTGTCTGAACACCGAGAACCATTCCATTGGAATCTGAAGCTGTACTACCTGGTAACTTATGTTGTCCAATAATAGTGCCAGTCATTGTTCCGCCGGATAATGGTAAGTGGTTTGCTAAACTGCTGTTTAACGTACTGATCTGTTTCGCCAAACTCCCATTCACATTCGGATTCGCCTGCCTCGCATCAAGCGCGTACCCTGCTTCCGTTGTAGTGTTATTATTTACGATAGAAAGATTGTCCAATTTTTCCTTATCTTTCGGACTCATTAAGCCTGCTGCTGATTGTGTTGCATTGTTTGCGATAAGCGTTCCATCTTTTGTTAACTGGCAGATTTTTTTGACGGTATCATCATTATTAAAACAAATAAACCTCAAATCACCTTTGAATGCATCCAGTTCCCATCTTAAACCGATATCATCTGGTGATATAATCTGAATGTTTCCACCCTCGCTGCTGGTATAAAGTTTAACTTTCTCGCCAACTTGTAATTGACCTGTTAACTTTCCTCCACTAATAGGAAGCGCACCGATATTTTCCGATGTCAAATTCACCTTCCCTGTGCGGTATTCCGTTTCAACATTTCCTTTAATACCGGTAACTGTATCATCTGGTATAGAGCTCGATGGGACAGCCCAAGTTCCATCTTCCCTAAGGTATTTAGTTGTGCCAGCAGTAGTCGGTGGTGACGGAACAAGACCAACTTTTGCTTCGGTTCCAGATTTTACAAAAGTATCATATACTGTATCTGTAAACTTTGCATCCTCCGGAACATCTGTATCAACCGTGTGATTATTTACGGTATCGGCATTTCCGCCATTTGCTGTCATTGATGTTGGTTTTTCTGTCAAATCTGCATAACTTCCAGTAAAAGCAACAGTTTTTAAATCACTGAGGAATTTTTTAATTTTTCCTAATGAAACAGCAAGTTTTTCCCCAGTTGTAAGATTCGTTCTGATCGTTGCAGATTGAATATCGCTAGTTACATTACTTGCATCTCCAGTTTTATCAAGTTTTGCATCATCCAGTTTAGAAAATCTATCGTCCGTATATTCGGTCGATTCGCCCAAACTAACTTTTTTGATATCGTTTGCAAGATTTTTCGCCGCTATAGTTTTTGTTCCTCGTTCACCATCAATCAAAAATACGTCTTCGTCTTTAAGCGTTTCTACTTGATCATATTCTATGAGTTTAGCCATTTACATTCACTCCTTTGCGTTCTCGCATAGCATTGAATCCAATAACAAGACTTGTTCGATACTAATATTCTTCGGAAGATCTTCTTCTGTAATAGTATTAATATCCAGAACAACATCAACAGAATTTATCGCATAAAGTTCATTCATAAATTTGTTATATCGGGGATTCGTATGGTCAATATACGGTTCATCACCGATTTTATACTCTTCGATTAATTTCTGTCGCGCTGAAATATATTCGGACAACTCTGTTTCAATCTTTTTAAGATTACGGCATATAACCAAAGCACCTCTTCTTGAAAATTCCAGTTTTACAATATTATTCGATAGAAAACCGACATACATATCATAAAGCTTTCCAGTTTTAATCTCTAATTTTTTCATATGAACCTACAGTCCTTTCTATAAAGCAATTTTCATTTTCATTGCATCCATTTCATTTTCTATTTTTTCTATTTTGATAAATAGCTTCTGCACCATATGGATTGTTAAAAAGATAAAGTCCTGATACCGCAGGGCATAATCATATACCGGATTACCGTCGGCATCTGTTATAATGTATCTGCTCTCTTCTACAGGTGTTCCGTCGTCGTTATATTCCCGATAATCATACTGAATATCCTTACAGAATCCTGCAAAATCCTCCGCCGACATTCCAAGCTCATGCATAGCATCTTCGACATCCTGTGAGATAGCACCAATATGTACACGGTCGCCGTCGTTAAATATAAATGACTTTGGCTGTAACTTAAGAAACAGCTTTTCATATACCTCTGTCAAATCTTTTATGTCATGCTTCTTTGTCCGATCAGAGGTATTAATTGTTCCAGTCTTTGCGTAAACAGTTTTCCATAGCTTGCTTGCACCTCCTAATGTGACATCTTTTGTAACATTTGGGCAAAAAGCTTCATCTGTGAAATTGTATTGTTTACCTCTTGCATGGATATACACTGGTGATATATTGTCTCCATTATAGTCACCCATATGAACATTGTCTTTACTGTTCATACCAATCAATCTGGTTAATGTGCCTGCTGTATTGTATGTACGAAGCCATAAAGCATTTGATAAATTCAATGAGCATCCAACATCGCCATCAACTGAAAGTAATATCTTGTTTTGCACACACGTTCCACTTTGATATTTGCCAGTATATATACCATCATAAGATATAATAATGCCTTTGGCGGACGGCAAGTTGACAGCTGTCTCATCAATCACGTACACTGATAACAATCCAGCTTGAGCACCCAAACCAAAAGCTCTATTGCCTGCACTACTTGCCGTTGTCAAATCTATTACAGCCTCAGACGTGCCAGGCATACTGCCGCTGTTATGACCTGTAATTTTTCCATTTCTTATCTGCACATATTTTCCGCCATTATCCCCAATTGAACTTATTCCATCTGTGCCTATATAAACACCTTTTTTATTACTCCCAAGGTTATCAGGTCCAGAATATAAAGAATTTGTTCCGATTGTGAAACCGCCAATATTTCCTGTTGGCGCTGATAATTGTCCAGCAAAATAAGTGTTCCCGGATACATCGATTGCAAATTGTCTACTGATTATCTGACCAGTTGCCATGCTCATCTTTACACCTGCTGTACTATAAATACCGCTTGTGTAGACGTAATTACTACTCTTAATGCTTCCGGCTGCTGTAATATCCGTGGCAAACAGATCGTCTACTACAATATTTTTAGAAGTCAGTCTATTTGCTTCTATCAATCCTGTAGCAACTAAGTTTTGCACATTAATTTCAGTTGCTGTAATACTTTTTGCTATAATGCGATCAGCTGCAATTGTCCTTGGTGTAATCACTTCACCATTAATTGTATCAACGTTCTCTGCCTGAAGTGCGCCACTTATGTTATTCAACTGATAAATTACGCTCTGTTCGCTTCCTCGAAAAACAAGCCTGTCTACTGATAGAGTTCCAGCTACAATATCGTCAGCATAGATATTCACTCCGGTTAAAACGTTTGTTGCTATCACCTCTGAACCAACAACACGATTTGCTATTATTCCCTGTGATACTAAAAGCGATTCCATAAATCCTTGTTTAATATTAGCAACATTTATGTTTGCAAAATCAATTTCTGCATAATGAGCTTCGAGATAATCTGTTGTAATTCTATTTGCTTCAAGAAAATCAACTTTATCTGATACTTGTTTCACGTCATCACCCGTTGCAGATGGCGACGATAAATTTCCAGTAACTAATACTGAATGATTTCGTATTTCACAAACTACTCTATCTCCAGTTTGTCCATTAACAACAGTATATGTAGGGATATATTCCTCTGACCCATCGATCTTAACGTAAAAATCATTCTTATCGTTTTTTAAATCGCCATATATAGTTGATGTTTTAGAAGTCTCTTTTGAAGGTTGATTTACAACTTTCGCAAATGATTTTAACAAATGTGTTGACAATTCCATGTTACAAACCGCCTTCCCATAAATTATTAACAAATACTGCTGTTTCTTCTACTGTGCATCCAATTCCGCAATTAATAGACTGACTGATAACTTTGGCTTTTATGTTTTTTAAACCTGCTCTTTCATAGTTCAATAACACACAATCGCCAACTCTTACTGGACAGTAACCATGCGTATAAGTTACTTTGTATTCTAATTTTGATAAAGTTGCGAGCAAATTTCTTGCATACTCTTTCACATATTCCTCATTTGGTATACCGCTCAACGACGGATTTACAACACGATGAATAATTTCTCTGCCTCTTTTACTAATTGATACCGGACTATTATCATCTGTATTTTTAACAATTGCACTTATTGGTTTTTTGACACCTTCCGAATACACAACCTCAACCACGTTTGGAATGTCATACATATCTCTTTCAACTGTAACATCTGGTAATAAGATGGATCTTTCATCATCATTAAATGTCATTACTGGTTGCATTTTCTCTGTAGCAATTACAGGAGAAAAAAGAATGTGTCCTAAAGCATCTACATCATATGTGTAATGATCTGTAGCTATTAAATCCCTCAGATACGTAAGCCACGTATCGTCTGTGCCAGCTGTAAAATTAGAACTTAGGGTACTTGCTGTTTCTACGGTGATAACAGGTGCCCTTGTATTTTTCGCTGTCAATTCACTTGCCAATGTCATATAATTTGTACCTTTTTTTATTGTATATCCGATTGACGGTGATTTTTCTTTTAACTCCATCAACGGCGTATAACCATTCATTTTTATTGTTTGACACTTTCCATCATAATCATTGGATGGCATTTGATACAAAAACGTACCAATTGGAATCGTTTCTTTTACTCCATTTTGAATTGCTACCATATATGTTCGTATGTAGCATTCTTCAAGTATCTCAGAAGTTGTTATAGATGCAGAACCGAGTGTACTACTTGTTGAATCCCAATTAATAGAACAGTCAGAAATCTGATTTAATTCCTGACCGTCCATCCATGTTACAGGGTCAACTTTATAAAATCTGTAAGATTGTGACATAGTCTGAGTCCAATCCAGCATTTTAAGCCCCCCCTTCAACTCTTGTTATACTAAATGAAATCGGTATTACCAAGTCAGCGTGTGTTTGACTATATGAAACCTTTATTTGTGCCCAATATCCCGTGCCAGATGGTTCCCTTACATAACAATTTCCAAAATAATTAGCAAGCCTTCGTATTGCATATAATGTTTCGATATCATCTTTTGGTATATCTACTGACCATGTTGCCGTATGTTCCTGTTGCGTTCCATAATAACTAACCGGTCTTTTTCGACCAATGTATTTTTGCAAATTAACATCATTTGAAAAATCGTCAGATATATCAATGTTATATGGTAACCGTACCAATGAGCCACTCCAACTTGGTTCTGCTAAAATCAAATCTTCAGTTCCGACATAGTTTTGCCACTGTTCAGACCACTGAATAATAATTGCTTTCTCTTGTACTGGATATACTGGCACATCATAGAAATCAAAACTTCCGTTTCCAGTTAAATTTGCAACCACTCTGTATCGTGCATAATCTAATGCTGGATGCGGATCAATAAAAGTGTTATGCTCACGGTTTATAGCATTTTTTACTATTGCAGTAAATGATCCATCAAATTCTCTTCTATATATAGAAACTAATGCATCATCCAACAATTTCCCACCATTTGCATACACTACTTCACCGTTTTCATCAATTATAGAATCCAACTCATTATCCTGAATCTTATCGTACACAGCTACTTCAATTGATGTTGTATAATTTTTAGTGTTATAACTGACGACCGCTTCTATATCAATCGCTGTCTCCAACATTGATACTTTAAAATATTGCTCATGTGATGCTGACAATCCAGTATTCATTCCAACTACAGTTTTTACAACGTATACTTCCCCATTTTCTAAATATGTCAATGCTGGATTAATGGTTAAAGTTGTTGATCGTTCAGATGCGTTGAATGACTCAGACCAAATAATATCGTTTTTCATTACAGTTTTAACTTGACCTGTTTCATCAACAGTTTCATATGTATTTCCAGCAGTTATTTCGTGATACCAGCTAATTGGTTTCTGTGTAGTTGGACCCGATTCATATACTAATGTCAACGGATATGCCAAAAGGTTTTTATTTTCATCTAAACCATTTATTGTGGCGGTCAATGTTGGCACTTGGTACAATTGAATTGTCCTTGTTGTGGACCAAGGACTCCAAGCCTCATTTCCGTTTGTTTTTGTTTGAAGGATTCCCATGGTTCGTATTTTAAACTGTATTTTTGTATCTGATGAAAATGTCATTCCGAGATTGCTCAAAGGAAATGAGCATATTTGCCCCTGTTTCTTCTTTTCTGTATCGTATAACGCACCAACATAAACACCATTGATACTAATATACAGCTCCGCTTTTGTTTCATTTGAACTGTCGCCAGAATTATGAGTCCAATATAAAACAGGCGAATGTGTAACCTCTGCTGTGTATGCATCTGCCCAAGTTGTTGGTGCATCCGGTACCTCTCCAACAATTACAGATACAATCTCAGACCAACTGGAATAACCAGCGTCATTCTTTGCCCTAACCCTAAAGAAATACTTTGTTCCCGTTTCAAGACCAGAGACCTCGGCATGACTATAATCAGATTCTTCATTAACTGTAAGCGATGTAACATTTCCGGAACTATCGAAGTATCTTTGATATTCTGTATACTGCACCTCAAAACTCGTTGCTCCCTTAGAATGTGTCCAGTCAAGCTTTACTTCTGTTGATGTTTTGGCATAATAAGATATCCAGCTTGGTGTGTTCGGACACGGAGACACATTCGATGAATACTCAGACCACTCTCCAGTCTCAAAAGAACCCATATGATCATTTTTTTGATTGCTTCCACATGCCTTTGCTTTGTATTCTGCACCAGCATCTACTGCAATCGTCATACTTACATGGTTTTTAACTACATCTGCTGAATATTCGCCATATCGTTTTGTATCATTTTTTACAACATAGAAATACACTGACTTCGTATTCTCATCGTATATATCTAATTCCATTGTAAGAAGATTTCCGCTTACACTCAAAGTCGGTGTGCTTGGTGTTGCTGGTGTTTTATCTGCGACGACTTTATATTCTTTCCATGCTGTATATTCAGATGTATACCATGCTGTATCTACATTATTATTCTTATATGTATTTGACTCCGGTTTAATCCTGAATCGTATTTTCTTTGCATTAGAGGGGATTGAATATGTAAGATTGCGAACATTATTTGCAACTGTTGAGCCATTTTCTCCCCAAAACCACACGCCATCACCTGTTATATACTGAATCTGGTATTTAAAGTCTTTAGTGGTTTTATTTTTACTCCAGTCCTTATGAGTACTTGGTATATATCCATTCCATACCCATGTAAAATATAAAACATTAGTGGTACCCGATTGGATACCACATGTCACGTTCTTACATTTTTTATTTGCCATGTTTTATATTCTCCCTTCCACTATTGTAGCCCTAACAAGAGTCTTGATTGCTTCTGCAACTACGCTTCCATCATCATACGTAATACCATTCAGATTATAAGTATCTCCTCTGAATCTGCTTAATGATGCATCGAGCTTATCAATCGCAGATACAACATCGCCCATATCTTCATTTTGAAATTTCGCCTTACGTGTTACTTCTATCTGACTTCCTAATGACATAGCCTGTTCATAACTGAATAAGGCATTCAAATCTGAAACACTTTTTGTCACATCCGATAAATCTACAACAGGTCGAATTGTTGGTTCAGCATCTATTCCACTGTTTAATACATCTACAATTTTTCCAATTGCATTCTGCGAACCGTTAACAGCAGCTTTAGCAACATTTTGTCCTGCATATTCTGCTTTATCTGTATAATCAGCAAGTGCATTTATAAAACCTTTACCTGCAAAATCGCCAATTCCATAAAATACTTTTGACGGAGAATGTTCATCCAGCTCTTTTTTTGCAGCCACATCTGCCGCCGAAGCCATTGCTTTAGCCTGTGCAGCCGCTTTGTATGTATTGGCGCTGATTCCGTTGACAAATCCATCAACTAAATATGCTCCAGCAAGACTGAAACTAGCATGATATGTTCTGATTGTATCTACCGCTGACTGTGCGACCGTTCTAAATTCGGCATTCGAATCTGGATGCTTTGCTTCCACCCCAATTATGAAATCAGTAATCATTTGACTTCCTGTGTTAATGATCTGATCTTTGGCATCACTAAAAGCTGTTACAAAACTGCTTAATCCATTTTTAGCGATTTTTGATAATGACTTTCCAAATGTAGTCAGACCATTGCATCCATCAGCTGAAATATCATTGGATAAAAGGATCAATGATCTTATTGCTTTATTGATTTCCAAGATCTTATCAGTATTGATTTCTGCTACAGAAGTAGAATAGTTTGCTAAATTTGAACCGAACGACGCCAAATCATCACCGAATGTGGAAAAATCTGATATTTTACCAAAGAATCCTTTTGTCTCTGGTAAACTATTGGCTAGGTCAGATAGCGATTTACCGGCGATGACAGCTTTATTTACATTTTCTGTTTTCACACTTTCTACAGAATCTGAGAAATTTGACAAGGATGTTCCAAAGACTGAAAGCTGTGTACCAAATTTTGCCATATCGTTTTCGCCCGTAAATAAGCTTATAAATCCGTCAAAGTTTGGTATTGTCTTCGCCATATCTGCTAACACTTTTCCTGCTTGTGCGGCTTTATTTACATTTTCTGTTTTCACACTTTCTACAGAATCTGAGAAATTTGACA
>OCPZ01000153.1_pt1 | contig 59860 bp, 54 predicted proteins | sample 1538881 | NCBI WGS metagenome assembly OCPZ01 (sample SAMN04571733, study PRJEB22368) | human gut metagenome | biome: human gut; material: stool | host: Homo sapiens | place: Luxembourg | collected 2013-01-11 | reverse complement strand
ATATAGTAAGACCTGCTATTTTAGTAGGCAAGTATCGTTTGTATCCAAGAATCCCCTGCCTTTAGGCATGGGGAGTATGTCAAAAAAGAAACAATGACAGTTGAAGGTATGATAAAAATTGTTTATGAGCTTTTAAAAGATAAATTAAATATTGTAAAACTCACTTTCTCTAGTGGAGTTAATTTGGCATCTGAAGAATATGAACCACATCTTGAAGTTGATCGTTGTCCATTATGTGGTATTGCATTGAATGAAGATGGCGTTTGCCCAAAATGCGGTTATAAGAAACCATAATTATATTTATAGATAAAAAAGCCACAGCATATGCTGTGGCTTTTTTATCTAATTATCTTTGACGAGCAACTGTTCCTGCTCTACCTGGTAAATATCCATGATAAACTTCACATTCTTTTATATTAGGAACATATTTACCTTCTTCTAATTTTACAAATTCATAACCAAGTTTTTTGGCTTTTTTGATGAAATCATGAAGAATAGGTAATTGTTTTAAGCCTTCCATTTCTGAATGGATAGTTAAAACATTAAATTCTTGATCGCAATGACTTAACCAATAATCATTGATATTTTCTTCAGTGATTAATTTATTATCTAAAGTGCTACCTAAACATTCATCCATAGTGAGCAATGTTCCTGGAATTTGTAATGGCAAATATTTTTTATCATTCATGATAGGATAAAATGGATAATATCCGCGAACATCACTGCAATAATCAAAACCTAATTCTTGTTGAACTTTTAAACTGCGAGGAGTTACTTGCCAGCCAGGAGCAGCACAAGCTTTAGCTTTAAAGCCAGCAATTTTTTCAAAGAGATTAATGGCTTTGGTCAATTCGTCTTTTATAGTATCTTCAGATAGGAAAGGCAATTTATCTTGCCAGTAAACATGGTCCCAACAATGAATACCACATTCGTGATTTTCTTTGATAGCACGAAGAAATGGCATAGGATTTGGTTCGACGATATGAGGTGCAGGTAAAAGAGTACCATACATCATAGTTTTAAAACCATAGGTGCTAGGCGCTTTAGTACGTAGCATTTTAGTTAAAAAACCTTTGCGAAAGATACGGCGAATAGCTTTACCAGAATTGTCAGTACCCATGGAGAAAAAGAAAGTAGCTTTGATATCTTCTTGTTTAAAGACATCAAGCATGCGAGGTACACCTTCATCATAGCCACGTTTTGTGTCTACATCAATTTTTATAGCAATTTTTTTAGCCATAATATCCTCCAAATTTTATATTTTAGTTAAAAAGCCATCGCCACTAGCAAATGCTGAGGCAATGGCTTTGATTTTTATAAATAATAATTAAGCTTTATCTAAATTTTTAGCATACCATTCAAGTGTATAGTGGATTGCTTCGCGAAGTGTAGCTTTTGGTTTCCAACCGAGGCGAGTTTCCATTTTTTTCACAGATGGCAATCTATCTTGCATATCATCATAATTTTTACCGTAATATTTATCGGAGTCCATAACGATAAATTCTACTTTATCGGCTTTATCTTTGAATTCAGGGAATTTTTTCATTTCATCAACAACGATTTCAGCCATTTCTTTGATGGAATAGTTGTTTTCTGGATTACCAATATTGAAGATTTGTCCTTCTGCTTGGTCATCTTTATTAGTGATGATATCGATTAAACCTTGCACGCCATCGCCTACCCAAGTAAAGCTACGACGTTGAGCACCACCATTTACAAGTGTTATTTTGCCAGTGTACAAAACATCATAGATGAATTGAGTGATAGAACGACCTTCATGTTCACTTGCATCTTTGAAGCTATCAAGGCGAGGTCCTACCCAGTTAAATGGACGGAATAAAGTGAATTTAAGCCCCATTTCTTGACCAAAAGCGAAGATTACTCTATCCATCATTTGTTTACTACAACTATAAATCCAACGGCTCTTAGATACAGGACCTAAGATTAAATTACTGTTATCTTCGTCCATGACTTTATTGTTAGGATCAGGCATACCATATACTTCAGAAGTTGAAGGGAAGATAACGCGTTTACCATATTCAGCACATTTACGAACCATTTTTAAGTTTTGTTCAAAATCAAGTTCGAATGTCCAAAGTGGACGAGTTATATAATAAGCTGGGCGAGCAATACCGATTAATGGTAAAAGAACATCACATTCTTTAATTTGTTCATTGAGCCAAGCTTCTTCTTTGAAGATATCGCCTTTTTTCATAGAAAAGCGAGGATTATCCAAGAATTGAGTGATATTATTATCTGCTAAGTCAAAACCTTGAATTTCCCAATCTGTTTGAGCAAGTGCCATTTCAAGGAAATGAGAGCCAATAAAACCGTTTACACCAGTAACAAAAATTTTCATATGATAAATACTTCTTTCTATCTTTATTTATAATAGTTTATTCAAGTTCGAATTTAGTACCGATTGGCAATAAATCAGTAAATGATTTAGCATCTAATTCAGCTTCATTTTCAAATTGTAATTTTTCTAGTTGAAGTAGACCTTTTCCAGTGCCAATGCAAAGTGGATTAGTGCTTACAATTTCACCGATATTTCCTGTTCCTTCGATTGGTTTTGCCCACCAGATGAATAATTTTTTATTATTCACATAGGTGAAAGCTCCAGGAAAAGGATGTGTAACGCCACGAATGAGATTATATAAACTAACGGCGTCTTTAGAAAAATCCAATAAACCATCTTTAGGGCGACGTCTGCCAAATTTTGTGGCTTGTGTATCATCTTGTGGTGTCAAAGTAATAGTACCTGCCTCTATTTTTGGCAAATAATCTTTGATGATTTCACTAGCGATTTTACTAACTTTGATGAAAACATCTAAAGATGTATCTGTAAAGGCTATATCAAATCCACGCTGGTCTACAATATCACCTTCATCGGCTTTTTCTGTCATGAGATGAAGTGTGGCACCAGTGTGTGTTTCACCATTTACTACAGCCCAATTGATACATGTTTGACCGCGATATTTAGGCAATAGAGCACCATGGAGATTATAAGCACCTAAACGCGGTTTTAAAATGATTTCATCAGGAATTAAACGGCGAAAATAGAAAGAGAAGATGATATCTGGATTTAAATTTAAGATATAATTAGTAGCTTCTTCATCTATTTTTTTTGGTCTAAATACAGGGATATTATTAGCCTTAGCCAAATCATATACAGAATGAAACCATATTTCTTCATCAGGATCATCTTGATGAGTATATACAGCTAAAATATTAGCTTTAGCGTCTATTAAAGCTTTAAGACAAGTATATCCAGGTTCACTATAGGCAAATACTACAATAGAAGGTCTATTCATCTTCTTTAGCACCGTCCTCATATATTTTTCTGATTATATAATGTGGTCGTTGCTGAATTTGTTTATAAATTCTACCAGTATATTCGCCAATGATACCAAGTGCCATAATAGTTGCACCGATCAAGAAGAAGTTTACAGCCATTAAAGTGAAGACACCATCAGCTTCTGGTCCGACAATGATACGGCGTAAAATCAAATATAAGAAAAAGATAATACTTAAAAGGGAAATACCCATACCGCTCATTGTAACCATTTGTAGTGGAGCTATAGAAAAGCTTGTCATTAAATCAAAATTTAAGCGAAGCAAACGGAAAAAGCTATATTTAGATTCGCCAAATTCACGTTCGCGATGACTGACAGGAATTTCTATAGGATTTACTGCAAATTTTTGACCTAAAGCAGGAATGAAAGTAGTGCTTTCACGACTTTGAACGATGATATCGACAATGCGACGACTATATCCGCGGAGCATACAGCCATAATCGCTGATATGCAAACCACTGATGCGATTAGTCATTCTGTTTACAAAGCGAGAGGCTACTTTTCTAAATAAAGGGTCATGACGATTTTGACGACATGTGCCGACTACATCATAGCCTTCATCCATTTTGGCAATGATTTTAGGGATTTCTTCTGGCGGATTTTGAAGGTCAGCATCTAAAGTAATGATGTATTTTCCACGAACATTAGCAAAACCAGAAGTAATTGCCATATGCTGACCAAAATTACCATTTAAATCAATGACACGAACAGTTTTTTCATGCTCTTTTTGAAAGTCATAGAGCATGGCAAATGATTTATCACGACTGCCATCATTGATAAAGATTATTTCAAAACTACGCTGTAAATTTTCCATTGCAGGATAGAGTTCTTTAAATAATTGAGGGAGAGATTCTTCTTCATTGTAAACTGGAATTACAATGGAAATTTCGGGACTTCCTAACATTTTTTAGTTATCAGCCTTTCATACCACAGATTTCTTTAATTGCTTCGATAACGTCAGTTACATCTTCATCAGTCATTGCTGGGAAGAGTGGTAAAGAAACAATACGTTCAGATACATATTCAGAATTTGGTAAATCGCCAGCTTTAAGACCAGTGAGTTCACCAAAGCAAGTGAATAAGTGAAGTGCTTGATAATGATAAGCAGTACCTATATTTTTAGCACTCATTTTTGCCATGAAATCATCACGACTAAAACCGAGTTCATCAATATCAATTAGAGGTGTGTATATATGCCAAGAATGAACATTACCTTCTTCAATTTCTGGAGGAAGGATTAAACCACGTACATCTTTTAATTCTCTTTGATAGCGAGCTACGATTTCACGACGACGATTATTGAAGTCTTCAAGATGTGTGAGCTGGTCGCGACCGATAGCAGCTTGAATATCCATCATCTGGTATTTTAAACCTGGACGGAAAATATCATAGTGAGCTTTACCATTTGCTTGATAACGGTTCCAAGCCCCTTTACTCATACCATTTTGACGTTGCATGGACATGATTTCAGCAGCTTCTTCATCATTTGTACAAATCATACCGCCTTCACCAGTTGTGATATTTTTTGTTGGGTGGAAGCTAAATACAGCAATATGACGAGCGCCACGACCAAAGCCGATTTTTTTACCTTTATATTCTGCACCAAGAGCATGAGCGGAGTCTTCGATAATGCCAAGATTATATTTTTTTGCAAGAGCTTCAAGTGCGTCCATATCGCAAGGGCGACCTGCAAAATGAACAGGAATGATAGCTTTTGTTTTTGGTGTGATAGCTTCTTCAATTTTATTTATATCAATATTGAATGTATGAGGGTCAATATCTACTAAAACAGGTTTACCACCAGCAAATACGATTGCATTTACAGTGCTAGCAAATGTCATAGGTGTAGTAATGACTTCATCACCAGGCTCGATAAGTGCCATTACAGCGAGGTGTAAACCAGCAGTAGCAGAGTTTACGGAGATACCAAATTTGCAACCTACATAATTAGCAAATTTTTGTTCAAAATCTACTGTTTTAGGGCCCATAGCGAGCCAACCTTTACGAATAGAGTCTGCTACATCAGCAATAGCTTCTTCGCTAACCATAGGTTTAGCAAAAGGTAAAAATTCTTTACGCATTGAAATATTCCTCCAAATAATTTAACTATTATTTATTAATCAAAATAGTATATGACCCTTCAGTTAATACTTGTTTCGCTGGAGAAGTCAATACATTGAGACATTTATCTTTATAACGTTCTTTAACCACAATTATAATACGCTTTTGACTGTTCCACAAATTATTTAACTCTTCGCCATTGAAAAACCAACCTGCACCACTTGGATGTTCAGAACCAAACTCAAGTTCACCTTTGAAATCAGCAAGAGCAACTCGTTGATTAGTGTAATATGGTATACCGTGATAAAAATCGCCATAATTTACAATTAAAGCGTCTTGTGGATTTAATTCATTGATTTTTTGGCTTACATAATATGCAGATTGATTATTGTGTACTTGTTGTTGAACATCATGAAGACCTAAACCAAAGAAAAATCCCATGACACAAAGAACACTTACAGTGCAACGAAATCTTTTTGTTTTTATCCAAACCAAAATAGAGGCAATAGTACCGATGAATAATGCTGCTGTGAGTAAACCACCTTCGGCAATGAATTCATCAATTGTCAAATAATTAGAGCTTAAGACATAGCCAACTAAAGCTCCGACAAAAGCTAAGCATAAGATGCTATTGATTAAAAAGCTATGACTAAGCCAAGAATTTTCATCTTCAAAACGTTTGATGGAAGCTGCAATTAAAATGGCAAGTGGCATCCAGCAAGGCATGATATATGGTACTAATTTAGAATCAGAAATAGAATAGAAAATGAAAATGATAAAGAACCATAATAATAAGAAGATGATATCAAAGCGATTGCGCTGAGATGTTGTTTTACGAATAACACCTTTTTTACTAAATAAGGATAATAAAAATCCAGTCCAAGGTAACATGCCGATGATTACAAATGGAATGAAGAACCACCAAGGCTGGAATCTATCGTGCATTTTAGTTGTAAAACGCAAAAAATGCTCACGAACAAAGAAGAAATAAAAGAAATCATGGTTTGCTTGGCAAACGAGATAAAACCATGGAACAGTAACGATGAGAAAAGCTAAAATTCCAGGTAGATAAAATAATTTTAAGAATAAACGAGGTCTTTTTGTTAAAATTGTGTACCAAAATAAAATACCAAATGGTAAGATTATAGCAACTAAGCCCTTAGTTAAAACACCAAAGCCCATGGCGATATAAAAGGCAACAAGCCATTTTTTCTTTTCTGTGCGTTCAAAAGCATAGAAAAATACCATGCAGGCTGTCATAAATAAAGTCAGAGCCATATCTAAAATATTAATTGAGGCAACGATTAAATTTAAACAAGATGTGGCTAGAATAGCACTAGCGAGTAAACCTACTTTGCGAGAATACATCATTGTACCTAAAAATCCAACAAGACCAACGCAACCGATAGCTGATAATGCAGGCAAGATACGTCCGGCAAATTCTGTAACACCGAAAATTTTCATCATGATGGCAGTAAACCAATATTGAAAAGCAGGTTTTTCAAAGTACTCTACGCCGTTTAAATGTGGAGTGATAAAATCGCCACTAAGTAACATTTCATGAGGTATTTGATTGTAGCGACCTTCATCAGGGTCCATTAAATGATAAGAGCCTAAATGGGCTAAATAGAGATAAAAAATAGCTAAAACAAATATTCCCAACAGTAATTTTTTATTTTTTAGACAAAAATCACGCAAGAAAAAACCTCCTAGATAAATGATTTAAAAATATGTTTAAACTATATAATTATACTATTTTTTATATTTCTCTACAATCAAGATATAGTATAGATATCTAAAATGATTTTTTCCTGAAAGAATAATGCAAGATAGCGAAGATTTTTTTGATTTTTGCTGTAAGATTGTATTAGATGTGTTAAGATTAATAATTGATAAATAAAGGGAGATGAAATTTTGACAAATTTATTATTGATATTAACAGGTGTATTGTTAAATGCAGCTGCTCAATTAGTTTTAAAAAAAGGTATGTCGCAGATAGGAAGTATACAAGTAGATATTAATTCCATATTGACCATGGTTTTAAAAGCTAGCACAAATATTTATGTATGGTCTGGGCTTATTTTCTATGTGATAAGTTTTGTGGTTTGGCTTATGGTACTTTCACGAGTAGAAGTAAGTTATGCTTATCCATTTTTAAGCATAGGTTATATCATAGCTGCTTTTGTGGGTTATTTTTATTTTGGCGAGTCAATGACTTTAAATAAAATAGGTGGTATCATCATCATTTGCTTGGGAGTATTTTTATTATATCGTTCTTGATAAAATTATATTATTAATTTGAACATAGAAGGATTTTATGATGAAAACTAAAAATTATGTAAAAGTAGGATTAGTAATATCTATCGTTTTGCATGTAGGGATTTTTGCTCTAGGTGGATATGTTATGAATAATATAACAAAAGAATTAAACGAAAAATCAATGCTACAATCCTCTGCTGATGAAGATATTACGTATGTAGATATTGGAATAACTCAAGAGGACGAGTCAAATGATATAGTAGTTGAAGAGGCAGAAGACATCAATGCTCAATCGGAAATAGTTGTTGATGAAGAAGAATTAGAAAAGCAAAAACCACCAATAGAAACAATTAATCCACCAGAAGAAAAAAAGCCAGAACCTGTAGTAAAAAAAGAACCTAGACACAAATTTCGCACATATAAAGATACAAAAATCGTAGTTAAAGAGATATCAAAAGAAAATCTTGTATTGAATTTTAGCGATGTAAAAGATTCTAAGGATTTAATGCCAACGTATAGACATAAAGAAAAACCTGTTTATGATTATAATTTAGTGCCAGAAGGCGAAGCTATTATCATAGTAGTGGAATATATCATGGATGAGCAGGGCAAAATAATACAGGCTTATCCTGTGTTACCTGCTGAAAAATCTGATTTAGGTTTAAGTGAAGAAGAATATCAAGATTTAAATACAGCATGTATACAAGCTTTAGAAAAATATGAAATTATTCCACCTAAGGATAAAAGAGGAAATATTCCTCAACAAGAAAAATTTATCTTAACTCATGATGGTGCAGTAGAAAAATTTGAGTTTTAAATAAAAAATAGCATGTTAAAGGTTATGTTGAATTTCGTAATCTTTAACATGCTTTTTTATTTAGTTATGAGTGATGATTAAATATTTATTAGTTTCAAAGTAAACAATAGCATTTTCATCATTTAATTCAGCTAAACATTCTTGTTTATATTTTTGAGGAACGACTAATATCGCATGAGGATTTTGTTGCCATGTGGACAGAAATTCTTCTTTGTTAAAGAACCAGCCCTGTCCGCTATCGTGTTTAGAGCCAAATTCTAATTCACTTAGATAATCATAAATGGCAATGCGGGATTTTGTATAAAATGGTAAATCTTGAAGATAATCTTTATAGGAGATTATTAGCGTATCTTTTGTTTTTAAAGTATTTACTACTTGAGCAATTTCTTTTCCTGTGCGATGTTGAGCCACTTGTGTGATTACAGGTTGTAAAGAAAAGCTAAATAAAATAGCAGATATAGCATAAATTGCGATTATTTGTGAGAAATTTTTATATTTATACCAAGATATAAATATTATTAGATTAGAGATAAATAGTACTAAAATGATGAAACTGCCAGAAAAAATAAATTCCTCTAAACTGATGAAATCGCTTTTAATAGCTATTACGATTAAAGCAACAATGATGAGCAGAGAAATAAAAGCGTTAATGAATAGAGCAATTTTTATTTTAGTTGTCTGATAAGAAATGTGATTTAAATGACGACTAATCAATATAGCCATAGGCATCAAACAAGGAACTATATAAGGTACGAGTTTAGAGTCAGACATGGAGTAAAAAACAAAAATTATACTAAACCATAAACATAAATAAATATATTTATGTCTATGAGGATTAGTTATAAATTTATACCATGTTCTTTTGGGTGATTTGGATAATAAAGAGGAGATAAAAAATCCAGTCCATGGGAAAATTCCTAAAATGATACAAGGTATGAAGAAATAAAAAGGTTGATAACGGTCATGAACTTTAGTTAAATAGCGTAAAAAATGTTCATGGATAAAAAAGAAATAGAAGAAGTCTGGATTATCTTTGCAAACTAAATAAAACCATGGTATACAAATCACGAGAAAAATTAATATACCGATAAGAGAAATACTTTTCAATAGTAGTTTTAAATTTTTAGTGAGCAAACAATAACAAAATATAATAGCAAAGGTTAAAACAATAGCAATTAGACCTTTTGTCAGAGTACCAAAAGCCATAGAAGCGTAAAATATATATAGATATTTTGATTTTAATGTAGTGCTAAATTGATAATAACTCACCATAGATAGGGTGATGAAAAAAGATATTGCCATATCTAAGATATTTAAAGAGCCTATAATTAAATAAAGAAAAGAACTGCCAATTATAATGCTAGCTAGAAAACCTGTTTGGCGATTAAACATCTTAGTAGCTAAATATCCTGTTAAATATATACCCCCTAAAGCACATAGAGCAGAAAATAAACGCACGGCAAATTCATTTTCGCCAAATATATACATAAAAAAAGCTGTAATCCAGTATTGAAGAGCTGGTTTTTCAAAATACTCTACGCCATTTAAATATGGAGTAATGAAATTTTTATTAGCAAGCATTTCGCGAGGAATTTCAGCATATCTACCTTCGTCAGGGTTTATCAAGGGGTATAGACCAAGATGCCAGAGATATAAAATTATGAAGATTATAGCTATAGTAAAAATAGAAGTTTTGTCGAGATTTTTAAAGTCGAATAATTGAGATGAAGTTTGCTGCGATTTCATAAAAATAACTCCTTTATGATTAATTTAAGAAAATCATAAAGGAGCATTCTGAAAAAAAGCTGAAGTGAAAATAAAAAATACAATATTAATTTTTAGAGATTATTAAAGTAAAACAAGAACCTTTTTCTTTATTATTTTCAACGAGAATATTACTGTGATTTTTTTGAGCGAGTATTTGAGCTATTGATAAACCAAGACCATTACCATAATAAGTGCGAGTATTATTAGCACGATAAAATGGCTTAAATATATGCGGTAAGTCTTCAATGGGTATGCCAGGACCACTATCTTTGATGGCAATTTTTATACATTGTTTATCTTCTGTTATAGTGATAAAAATAGAACTATTTTCATCACTGTATTTAATAGCATTATCCACTAAGATGGCTAATATTTGTTCAATATGAGACATATCAGCTGTTATAAAAATATTTGGAGGGTTAGAAATTTTGAGGGTGATTTGTTTATTTTTAGCTAATAAAGAAAATTTAGTGTAGATTTTATTAATGAGATTGTTGAGGTTAAATTTAGTGCTATGCACAGTTAATGTATTATTAGTATTTCTTGCAGATAATAATAAATTGTCAATGAGTTTTTTCATTTTTAAGCTTTCATCATTAATATCATCAATAGTATCTATGGAAAATTTAGAGAGATTATTTTCATCATCTGTTTTTAATACAGTTAATCCAGACATTATAATGCTTAAAGGTGTTCGCAATTCATGAGAGGCATTGGCAATAAACTGTTTTTGTTGCTCAAACGATTGAACGACAGGTTGCATAGCTTTATTTGCCATTTTATAAGCGACATAGCGTACAAAAAATAAGGATAAAGAAATAATTATTAATAAAATGAAGAATATGCGAATTTGTTCACGCACCCAATGAGTTATTTCTATGCCAACATAGACTTCACCTAAAAATACATTATTTTCTAAGAGTGGATAGCGCATATAAATTAAATATTTCAAATGGCGATTATCAACTAAATTAAAATCAAAATATACCTTATGAAAAGAAAGTGAATTATCATTAATAATTTTAGTGATAGATTTTTCAGACCATTCCATATTATTATGTTCAAATACTAATTGATGGTCTTTGGTATATCCATAGATGAAAATTTTATTGAAATAATTATCTTCTTCAGGCGAGTTATCATCATCTTTAGGAAAATTTTTTAAATCCTTAGTATTGATTTTATAAAATAAGTCTTCACTTTCTTCAATAGCAAGCATTTTTATATGAGATAATTGGCTTTTATATGATATAGAAAAACCTACAATATATAAAGAAAATGATACAAATAATAATAGTAATACAGTAAGATAGCAATAATCTTTAATGATTTTTTCTTTGAATTTTGTAAACATATTATATATCCATTTCAAATTTATAACCGATACCACGAATGGTATGAATACAATCACTTAATGATAATTTAGTTAATTTTTGACGTAGAGATTTTATTGTTACATCTAAAGTATTGGAATTTATATTAGTATCATATCCCCATATTTTATCAATAATTTGTTCACGAGGTAAAATTTGATGTGTATTTCTAATTAATAATTCCATGAGTTGATTTTCTCTAGGGCTTAAAGATACTTCTATTTGTTTATAAGTTAAAATAGCATTGCAACAATTTAATTTTAGATTGTTATATTCAATGATATCATTATAAAATGTTTTGTTGATGCGACGAGATAGAGCTCTTATTCTAGCTAGTAGCTCTGGAAATTCAAATGGTTTGGCTAAATAATCATCGGCTCCACTATCTAAACCATTAATTTTATCTTCAAGAGAATCCCTAGCTGTTAACATTAAAATAGCAGTTTGATTATTTTTTGCTCGCAGATATCTACATACTTCGATACCGGATTTTAAAGGCATCATCCAATCTAAAATGATGATATCATAATCTGATAAATTAGCATAATCAATAGCATCTTGTCCATTATATACACAATCTACAATGTAATTTTCTTTTTTTAGAAGAAAATCAATCATTTTAGATAATCTTTTATCATCTTCAGCAAATAATATTCGCATAGAAACACCTACTTTTTTAATTTAATATTATGAAGTATATGATATTTAATATTTTATAGTATTGGCATATAAAAATAAATATAGCGTGAAATTTTACTTTTATTTTATTTAAATATATTTTGTTACATATTTTTTACATATCCTTAATATAGTTTTTACAAACTATTGATTTAAATTTAAAAAAATATTTTTATAATAGTAACCGTTTTGAAATATTTCTCTGAAAAATTAATCGGAGTTATTTTGAGCAAATTTGTTTTTACTTTTTTTAGGTAGAGTATATTAATCATTTTTGGAGGAATATTTAATGTTTAAGAAAAAGCTTATTACAAGTGCAATCACCGCAAGTTTAATGATGGGAATAGCAAGTACATCTTTTGCAGCAACTAATCCATTTAGTGATGTGCCAGCTGATAGTTGGGCATATGATGCAGTTACTACACTTGCTAATGATGGTGTGATTGATGGTTATCCAGATGGTACATATCAAGGTCAAAATACTATGACTCGTTATGAAATGGCACAGATTGTAGCACGAGCTATGGCAAGAACTGATCTTGAAAAAGCGGACAAAGCAATTGTTGATAAATTAGCTGCTGAATTTGCAGAAGAATTAGATAATCTTGGTGTTCGTGTGTCTGATTTAGAGAAGAAATCCGATAATATAAAATGGAAGGGCGAATTAAAATATAAGTATGTTCAAGCTAATCATGATGCCAAAAAAGATAAACGTTCAAATAAATTAGAATTTAAACTTGAACCAAAAGCTTATATTGGCAATTCTGATTGGACAGCTAATGCTAAAATTGAATATACAATGTATCCAGAAACAGATAGCAATGCAGATGGTGTAAAAGTAAGTAAGGCATATGTAGAAGGACCTTTATTTGGTGCAACAGTAACAGCTGGTAGAACTTCTTTAGATATTTGTCAGGGCATGATTTTTGATGATGAAATTTCTGGTATGACAGCAAATTTTGGTAGTGATGTATTTAATACAAATATAGCTATTGGTCGCTACAGTGAAAACGATCATGATGGTGAAATCCCTGATGGTAAAACAGCAAAAGATATCACTGCTGATTACTATGGTGTACAGTTTGATTACACACCAAATGACAATTTAGCACTCAATGCAGGTTATATTTTATTGAGTGGATTAGATAAAGATGTTGAATTAGATTTAGACGTTGATGATAATAAAGCTAATTTATGGTATGTCGGCGGTAAATATAATTTTGATAAAAATGTTGCATTAGCTGGACAGTATTTACAAAATGCTGATGCTAATAGCTATGATAAAGCAGGTAGTGTAGAAATACAGTATAAAGGCGCAAGTGCGAAAGATGCAGGTTCTTGGGGAGCATATATAGGATATCGTCATCTTGGAGAAAATGTAACTATTGAGACTGCTTATGATGATGCTGCAGAAGGTCAAAAAGGACTTGTAGCTGGTGTAGAATATGTATTTACTCAAAATGTAATAGGTTCACTTTTATATTTTGACGGTAAGGATTTAAAGACAGATACAGATGCTAATACTGTATATACTAGCTTAAAATTTAAATTTTAACCTTATAGAGCAAGAAACTTTCACTTGTAGTTATTAGCGAAAGTGGTGGAAGTATATCACTTAAAGAGAATATTATTTATTAGAGATTTGGAGCAATGAGAATGTTTTATTTAAAAAAAAGAAGAAAGCAAATGATTGCACTTTGTTTAAGTGCAGCTTTAAGTGTAGGCTCTTTAACAGCTTATGCGGCAACAGAATATTGGAATGATGCTTCTACAAAACCAATGGTAGAAACTAAAACACCTATTTCTGATAATACTAATTGGGAACAGTGGAAAGCTGGCTGGGATAATTTAAAAACAAATTATGAACAGGTAGCACTTACACCAGGCGCTGATTTTTCTAAATTAAATTTTGATTGGTATTCTAAAGAAAAAACAGATAAAGCAATGGTACGTATTGCTGATAATAAAGAAATGAAAAATGCCAAAGAATTTAAAGGTACTTGTACAGAAGGTACTGTAATCAATGGTGTGCAGTATTATAGCAATAAAGTAACAGCTGATGGTTTTAAACCAAATAGCACATATTATTATCAAGTAAAATTAAATGGTGAATGGCAACAAGCTCAAGAATATAAAACAGGTGATCCAGATAATTTCAGCTTTATGTTTGTAGGTGACCCACAGATTGGTTCTTCATATAAACAAAAAAATGCAGAATCTAATGGTAAAAAATTAGGTAACGATTTAGCTGCTAGAAATGACTCTTATAACTGGAATGTAACTTTAAATAAAGCAATGGAACAACATCCAGAAATTGACTTTTTAGTATCCCCTGGTGACCAGGTAAGTGTAAAAGGTAATGAAGACGCAAAAGATTTAAAAGAACAAGAAGACCAATATTCTGGATATCTTTCCGCCTCTGTACTTCGCAATTTACCACAGGCAGTAGCTATTGGTAACCATGATTGTAGCTCTGCAAGCTATCAAAATCACTTCAATAATCCAAATCCATTCCTTGAAGAATCTACACCAACACCTGCTGGTAACGGATATTTTTATAGTTATGGTAATGCTTTATTCATTGTTATTAATGCTAATAACTATAATGCAGCAGACCATAAAGCTTTGATTGAAAAAGCTATTAAAGAAAATCCAAATGCAAAATGGCGTATTGTTGTAATGCACCAAGATATTTATGGTTCAGGTTTAGACCATTCAGATTCTGATGGCATTATCTTGCGTACACAATTGACACCAATTTTTGATGCAAATGATATTGATGTAGTATTACAAGGTCATGATCATAGCTATGCACGTACTTATCAGCTTACAAGTGATGGACAGGCACATGATGAATTCTTAGAATACAAACAAGATCAAGGTGGATTTAACCACGATAATTTTGATGAACGCTTTGAAAAAGATGGCGTATTTAGAGCATATTATAAATCTCAAAATCTTTGCTACAATATAGCCGATAAATCACAAGGTACAGTTGTAAATCCAGAAGGTGTATTTTATTTGACTTCTAACTCTGCAACTGGTTCTAAATTCTATAATTTAATTCCAGAACAACAAGATTATGTAGCAGCTCGTAGTCAAAATTGGAGACCGTCTTATTCTGTAATCAACATTACAAAAGATAGTTTCACTGTTAATACTTATGATGTAGAAACAGGCGAAGCAATAGATAGCTCCTATACAATTGTAAAAAAATAAATGATGATTTGATATAAAAGTGATAAGAATTTTTCTTATCACTTTTATTTTACAGTTATTTTTGTATATATTTATTTAAATTTTACGTTACGTTTACAGTATTTTTAAAAATAAAATATAGAATAAATATATCTACAAAAGATATAGAAATTATCTTACTTTTGATTAGAACTAAGGAGAGTGACTTTTGTGTTTTATTTGAAAAAAAATAAAAAAAGAATGTTAGCTTTATGCTTAAGTGCAGCACTTAGTGTAGGCTCTTTAACTGTTTATGCGGCAACAGAACAATGGAATGATGCTTCTTTAACACCAGCTTTTACTACTAAAACAGCTGTATCAGAACATACAGATTGGGCAGATTGGAAAGCTAACTGGGATAAAATTAAAACAAATTATGAACAAGTTGCTTTAATTCCAGGCTCCGATTTTTCTAAATTAAATTTTGGTTGGTATTCTAAAGAAAAAGCAAATGAAGCTGTAGTGCGTATTGCTGATAATAAAGATATGAAAAACGCTAAAGAATTTAAAGGTACTTGTACAGAAGGTACTGTAATCAATGGTGTGCAGTATTATAGCAATAAAGTAACAGCTGATGGCTTTGAACCAAATACTACATATTATTATCAGGTAAAATTAAATGGTAAATGGCAACAAGCTCATGAATATAAAACAGGCGATCCACATAATTTCTCATTTATGTATGTAGGTGACCCACAGATTGGTGCTTCTAAAGGTCAAGTTCCAAATGAAAGTGCTGTAGAACAAAGTGAAGATGTTGCAGCTAGAAATGATGCTTATAACTGGAATAAAACATTAAATAGTGCTTTAGCACAACATCCAGAAATTAACTTCTTAGTATCTCCTGGTGACCAAATTAATGAACCAGCTGGTAATAACGCTGAAAAACATTTATTACAGGAATATGAATACTCCGGATATTTATCTGCAACAGCTTTCCGCAATTTACCACAAGCAGTAGCTATTGGTAACCATGATTGCTTGACTACTAGCTATCAAAATCACTTCAATGTGCCAAATCCATTTACAGCAGAAACTAATTCTACAGTTGCAGGTCATGGATATTATTATACTTATGGCAGTGCTTTATTCATTGTCATCAATGCTAATAACTATAATGCAGCTGACCATAAAGCTTTAGTAGAAAAAGCAGTAAAAGAAAATCCAAATGCAAAATGGCGTATTGTTGTAATGCACCAAGATATCTACGGTTCAGGCTTAGACCACTCTGACTCTGATGGCATTATTTTACGTAACCAATTAACACCTATTTTTGATGCAAATGATATCGACGTAGTATTACAAGGTCATGACCATACTTATGCTCGTACTTATCAGCTTACAAGTGATGGTAAACAATATGATGATTTTGCAGAATATAAAGTAGGTCAACATGGACAAGACCATAAAGTACTTGATAATAAATTAAAATCTGACAGTGCATTCAAAGAATACTATACTTCTCAAAATCGTTGCTACACTATTGCTGATATGAAACAAGGCACTTTAGTAAATCCAGAAGGTGTATTCTACATGACTTCTAACTCTGCAACTGGTTCTAAATTCTATAATTTAATTGAACAGCAACAAGATTATGTAGCTGCTCGTAGCCAGACTTGGAGACCAACATATTCTGTAATCAATATTACTGATGATAAATTTACTATTAACACATATGATGCTCAAACAGGCACACCAATCGATGAAGCTTATAGCATTATTAAGAGATAATAAGTAAGATTTAATTTTTCTCTAACTGCGGTAAAGTATATGCTTTACCGCAGTTTTTACATTAAAAAAAACTAATATAATGATAATAAGAGAGGAATTTTTTATGAATTTGTTAAAAAACATTTGGGTTCGTGGGATTATAATTATTTGTATATTAATAGGTGGTTTTTTCTTTTTACAATCATATAATCAAGTAGAAAAACCAACTTTAGTAAATACACAAGGGCGCGCTTTTGAAAAAGCAACAGTAGTTGAAGTTTTAAAAGATAATATACAAGAAGATGGTTCTCGTGTGGGCGACCAAGTTGTATTATTACAGATGGAAACTGGACCACAAAAAGGGCAGATTTTGGAGGCAAATAGTCCTAATGGATTATTATTTGGAACAGCATGTAAGCCAGGCTTAGAAGTAATCACCATTTCTAGTGTAGTAGGGCAGTTACATGTTACTACTGTATATAATGTAGACCGTTCCATACCAATATATATTTTTATAGCTATTTTCTTGATTTCACTTTGTATTATCGGTGGAAAAAAAGGTGTAAAATCAGCAATTGCACTTATTTTTAGTTTCATTTGTTTTGTATTTGTATTTTTCCCTATGATAATGAAGGGAACTTCTCCATCTTTAGCTGCTATTTTTACAGCGACAATTGTTACAGCAATGACCATTTGCTTGATTAATGGTTTTACGATAAAAGCTTTATCTGCTATTTTGGCAACTTTTTTTGGTTTATTGATTGCAGGTTTGACAGCAGATATTTTTGGCTATTTCACATCACTTTCAGGTTATAATGTATCCAATATTGAAGCATTATTATTTATTGGACAAAATACTTTAATTGATGTAGGTCAATTACTTTTTGCTGGTGTTTTATTTGCAAGTTTAGGTGCCGTAATGGATATAGCAATGGACGTATCTTCAGCAGTGCAAGAATTGCATGTTAAAAATCCAGCATTAACACCTAAAGAATTATTTAAAAGCGGTATGAATGTTGGACGAGATATTATGGGTACAATGTCAACAACACTTATTTTAGCCTTCTTTGGTGGCTCTCTTGGTGTATGGGTATTAGATTATGTATATGATTTACCATATTTGCAATTGATAAATTCAAATTCTATTGGTATAGAAATCATGCAAGGGATATCTGGTAGCTTTGGCGTTATTTTAACAGTGCCAATAGTAGCATTATTTTCTGCATGGCTTCCTCATTATTTAGAAAACAAAAAATAAGAATTATATTGTTTTGAGAATAAAAAAGAGATTATGGTTTGGATAATAAACCATAATCTCTTTTAGTTTTTAGAATTATTTTATTCAAGGACTTTATAAATAGCACAACAATCTTCTGCACCATAACCTTGTTCAGAAGCTTTTTGATAAAGTTCACGGGATTTTTGACTAAATATAGGAGTATAATTAAAATCTTTAGCCATATTACAACCAAGAGTTAAATCTTTTAATGTTAAATCAACAGCAAAACGATTGGCAAAGTCTTGGTCGGCTATTAAAGTTCCTCTTCTAGTTAATTGGTTTGAATTACCGCCAGTTTGAGCAAGTAGTTCTAAGAATTGATGTGTATCAATGCCAGCATTTTGGGCAAGATGTATGCCTTCAGCAAGTACAGCAAGATTAGTCATACCAATCATGTTACTGATTATTTTGAAAGCATAAGCCTGAACTACACCACCTAAGTAATGAACAGGAGAACCAATTAAGTTTAAAATAGGCATTATTTTTGTAAATATTTCTTTATTGCCACCAACAAATAATGGTTCAGAAGCTGTTTCAGCTTGTGCAGGACCTAATCCTAAAGTACAAGCTATATAATGGACATTATGATGAATAGCATATTGTTCTATTTCTATAGCAGTACTAGGGTCGATAGTACTAGTATCAATATAGATAGAGCCAGATTTTAATTGATTGAGTAAGCCATTATTTTCTATCATGATTGATTTTACTGTTTGTGGAAGTGGCAAACATGTAAAAATAATATCGCAAATAGCTAAATCGTTAATATTTTTTACAGCTTTTCCTGTAGTGCCAGCACTTAATACTTTATTTATATGTTGTTGATTTCTGCCATAAATATAAACTTCTTTGCCGGCACGAATAAGATTTCGAGCTAAAGGACCACCCATTAAACCAATACCAATAAAACCTATTTTCATGAAAAAAACCTCTCTTTTGCCTTATAAGTAATATATGATAAAATATATCTAATATATTCAACATATATTAGATTGTATATAAAGTCAATATTGAGAAATAGGATGAATATTAGGAGGTTTTTACATGAACAGTCATGAGTTTCATGAACTTACACATTATGTAATGGATTCACCTGCGAGTCCACCTGCTAGTTTATTTGCTGGCGGTTTTGATGATTGGAGAAGTAGAGCACGTCTAGCTCATTTTTTGGCAATGCCAGAATTAAAAAAACATGATGAAGCAATAGAGTTGTTTCGTTCTGTTGTTGAAGTAGAAATAGATGAAGAAAATCCTGAACAGGTAGAAGAAAAAGTTTATGCTTTGCAAAGATTATCTTCTTGCCTTCGTGAAGATAAAAAATATGATGATGCTCTTCACTATATAAATCTAGCTGTACAATTAGTAGAGTCTACAGATTATTTATATAAATATATTCTACGTGGAGAAGTTTGGGCTGACCGCTGGAATTTATTATATAATAAGCAAGATATTGAAACAGCTGAAAATGAAATCGATGAAAAAATTCGCGTATTTGAGAATTTAGACGTGAAACATAATAGTTATTTATATTATGGTTATCGTTTTAAAGCTCAATTAATGGCTACCGGTCTGATGAAAGAGGAAGCTTTAAATTATATGAGAAAGGCTTTATCTTTTATGGATATTCCTGAAAAATATAAGCCTGCTATAGAAAAAGCTTTTAGTGCTACTCATAATAATGTCGCATGGATTTTAAATACGATTGACCATGCTTGCCCTTCACCAGAAAAAATTCATTGGGATATTTAAGTTTGCAAAAAAATACATATATGACATTAAGTATTAGTTATATATGTATTTTTGTACATATATATATTTGGACAAAGATAGTATAGATAATAAGAGGAGAATTTTTATGGCGAAGGAAAAACATGTAGAAGGAGAAGCAGACCATTATATTAAGACATTAATAGGTGCTGTATTAGGATATGCAGCTGATGGTCTGGATATGTTTTTATTATCATTTATTTTAGTTTTTATTATTAAAGATTTTGGACTTACTACAGCAGAAGCTGGAAATTTAACTTTAGCAACAACGATTGGTATGTGGATTGGTTCATATATTTTTGGATTGTTAGCAGATAAATATGGACGTACAAAGATATTATCTTTTTCGATAATTTTATTTGCGGTAGCCACATTCTTGATGTATTTTGTTGATAATTATACAGTATTGCTTGTTTTACGTTTTATCATTGGTCTTGGTATCGGTGGTGAATTTGGTATTGGTATGGCGATTGTTACTGAAACATGGGCACCTGATATGCGAGCAAGAGCTACTTCATGGGTAGCACTTGGTTGGCAAGGCGGTGTATTATTAGCAGCAGTTATACCAGCTATAATTGTGCCAATGTTTGGCTGGCGTGCAGTATTTCTTGTAGGCTTAGTTCCTGCACTCATCGCAATTTATGTACGTATGCATCTTAAAGAACCGATTTTGTGGCAACGTAAAAAACAGCGTCAGCAAGAATTGATTGCTAAAAAAGAAAATGGAACTATCACTGAAAAAGAACAAAAAGAATATTATTATTTGGCAGGTATGCCACTTAAAAAATTATTCACTACAAAGAGAATAACAGCGACAACAATAGGGCTTACAGTGATGTGTTTAGTGCAAAACTTTGGCTATTATGCGATATTTAGCTGGATGCCAACAATTTTGTCTCAAAAATATGGCTATAGTTTAGCGCAGACAAGTGGTTGGATGGTAATATCTATTGCTGGTATGGTTTTAGGTATAATTTTATTTGGTATTTTGGCAGATAAAATTGGACGTAAAAAGACTTTTGCACTTTGGTATATTGGTGGAACAATTTACTGTGTAATTTATTTCTTTTTCTTTACAAGTCAAGCAAGTTTATTATGGGGAAGTTTCTTATTAGGCTTCACTGTAAATGGTATGATGGGTGGTTATGGTGCAGTTATTGCTGAAAATTATCCATCTGAAGCACGTTCTACTGCAGAAAATATAATTTTTGGTACAGGTCGTGGTTTATCTGGTTTTGGTCCTGCTATAATTGGTTATTTGGCAACAGGCGGAAGTTTGATAGGAGCAATGAGTCTTGTATTTGTTATTTATCCGATAGCACTTATTTTTATGTGGTTCACTGTTCCAGAAACAAAAGGTATAGAAATCGATTAATAAAAAAAGGTTATGCTTTTGCATAACCTTTTTTGTTTATAATTCATCAATAGAGGATAGAAGCTCTGTATAATTGTGGAGATAAAAATCAGCTTGTGATTTTATTGCCTCTGTATCAGCATCAGAATATTTGTCATAAATAGCAATGGTTTCAATACCAGCTTTTTTAGCAGCTTCAATACCGATTAATGAATCTTCAAAGATGATACATTCTTCTGGTTTGGCATTAAATTTTTGCATAGCTTTTTGATAAACTTCAGGGTCTGGTTTGATTTTGCTGACATCTTCACGTGTGTAGATTAAATCAAAATATTCATCAAGTGGAGCTTTGGCGTTGATATTTTTATTTAAAGTGCGATATATATCCATATTTGTGCGTTTTGTAGTTGTTGTTATAGCAAGCGTAAAATTCTTTGCTTTTAATTTTTTGATGACTAAGTCAGCTTGTGGTTTATAATCGATTATATTTTGGAGAAAATCTTGAGCTATTTCATAACGCAATTTGATGATTTCTTCAGCTGAAATTTGAGCTGAATATTTATCCTTGAGATATTGGCAATAACATAAATAAGGATTTGGTTGTGCATTGAATTTTTTTAATTGTGTATCACGGTCGTTTTGCACAGTTGTTTCATCAATTGTTTTATTGGTTAATTTTTCAATGAGTTTTTGGTCGATTTGGTTCCAGATGCCAACAGAGTCAATTAAAGTGCCGTCCATATCAAAAAAAGCAAATTTTTTATTTTTTAGCATGACAAAATTCCTTTCTGACAATAAAATGGTTTAGGTATATTGTAACAATTATCTAAAAAAGTGGAAATATATATTTATCCTTAAAATAAAAGCATTAATCTTTTTCTTTACAGTGATATTTATTTATGATATATTAATTTTTGTATGCAAAAGACATTCCCATTCTAGGGTAAGCGAAACTCCAACGCTGTCGTGGATTCGGGAGAAATAAAATTTAGGAGGATATTTTAATGTTAACTCAAGAACAAAAATTACAAATCATTCAAGATAACGCTACTCATGAAGGTGACACTGGATCCCCAGAAGTACAGGTTGCTTTATTAACTGCACGTATCGCATATCTTACTGAACATCTTAAAAACAATAAAAAAGACCATCATTCCCGTCGTGGCTTATTAAAAATGGTTGGTCATCGTAGAAGACTTTTAAGCTATTTATATGATATCGATGTAGAACGTTATCGTGCTCTTATTGCAAAATTAAATTTACGTAAATAATTAATTGAAAAAGCGGGAGCCTTTCCCGCTTTTTCTTTTAGTTTGCTTGATTTTAAGTTAAAATAGATATAGACACAAAGATTAAAATATTGATAAATACATAAATAGGAGGTAAGTTATGTATACTTTTGAAACAACACTTGGCGGTCGCAGTTTTGTTGTAGAAACAGGCAAAATGGCGAAACAAGCAAATGGCGCTGTATTAGTTAGATATGGTGAAACTGTCGTTTTAGTAACAGCAACAGCTTCTGCTGAGCCACGTGAGGGAGTAGATTTTTTCCCTTTAACAGTTGATTATGAAGAAAAAATGTACGCTGTTGGTAAAATACCTGGCGGTTTTATAAAAAGAGAAGGTCGTCCTGCTGAATCTGCTATCTTAAATAGTCGTTTAATCGACAGACCTATTCGCCCATTATTCCCAGAAGGTTATAGAAATGATGTTCAGATTGTAGCTACAGTTTTATCTGTAGAACAAGATAATGCTCCAGAAATTGCTGGTATGATTGGGGCATCTTGTGCACTTTCTATTTCTGATATTCCATTTTTAGGACCAATTGCTGGTGTTCGTGTTGGTCGCATTGATGGCGAATTTGTTATCAATCCAACAGTTGAACAGCGTGAAAAATCTGATTTAAACTTGACTGTAGCAGGTTCTTATGATGCTGTAATGATGGTTGAAGCTGGTGCAAATGAATTATCCGAAGAAGTAGTTCTTGATGCTATTTTATTTGGTCATAAAGAAATCAAACGCTTAGTAAAATTCCAGCAAGAAATGATGGAAAAATGCGGTAAAGAAAAACATCAGCCAAAATTATTTACTGTTCCAGAAGAACTCGTAAATGCTATTCATGAATACACTTATGATAAATTTGATGCTGCTGTTCGTGATGCTGATAAACTTCGCCGTGATGAACATGTAGCAGAAGTAAAAGCTGAAGCAAAAGAACATTTCTTAGAACTTTACCCAGAAATGGATATGGAAATAGATTATGTGCTCTACAAAACTTTAAAAGGCATTGTACGTCACATGATCACTCATGAAAAAATTCGTCCAGATGGTCGTGGCTTAGAAGAAGTTCGTCCTATTAGCTGTGAAGTAGGTATTTTACCTCGTACACATGGTAGTGCACTTTTCACTCGTGGACAAACTCAGATTTTAAATGTTACTACACTTGGCGCTTTAGGTGATGAACAAGTAATTGATGGTATCGGTGATGATACATCTAAACGTTATATCCATCATTATAATTTCCCAGGTTATTCCGTTGGTGAAGCTCGTCCAATGCGTAGCCCAGGTCGTCGTGAAATTGGTCATGGTGCGCTTGCAGAACGTGCATTGGTGCCAGTTATTCCTTCTGTAGAAGAATTCCCTTATACACTTCGCCTTGTATCTGAAGTTTTAGAATCCAATGGTTCTAGCTCCATGGGTAGCGTATGCGGTAGTACACTTTCCTTAATGCACGCTGGTGTGCCTATTAAAAAACCAGTATCTGGTTGTGCAATGGGCTTAGTAAAAGATGGCGATGCTTATACAATTTTAACAGATATCCAAGGTATGGAAGATGCTCTTGGTGATATGGACTTCAAAGTAGCAGGTACTCCAGATGGTATCACAGCTATTCAAATGGATATCAAAGTAGATGGTCTTAGCAGAGAAATTTTAGCAGCTGCTCTTGCTCAAGCAAAACGTGGCCGTGAATTTATCTTAAGCAAAATGCTTGAATGTATCAGTGAACCAAATAAAGAATTATCTCCATACGCTCCACGCGTAAATAGTATGAAAATCCCTACTGATAAAATTCGCGATGTAATTGGACCAGGCGGAAAAACAATTAAAAAAATAATTGATGAAACTGGTGTACAAATCGATATTCATGATGATGGTAATGTATTTATCACAGCAGTAGGTGCTGAATCTGCACAGAAGGCTCAAGATATGATTAATGCTTTAACTGCTGAAGTTGAAGTTGGTGCAGTTTATAAAGGTAAAGTTACACGCATTATGAATTTCGGTGCATTTGTAGAAATCTTACCAGGTAAAGAAGGCTTGTGCCATATTTCTCAATTAGCAAAAGAACGCGTAGGAAAAGTAGAAGATGTTGTAAATATTGGCGATGAATTAGAAGTAAAAGTTACAGAAATTGACCGTCAAGGTAGAGTAAATCTTTCTCATAAAGTGCTTCTTTAATAAGGCTGGTGAAAATAAGTGCATATTGTTTTGATTGAACCTGAAATTCCAGCAAATACTGGTAATATTGCACGTCTTTGTGCAAATACAGGTATTGAACTTCATTTAGTAAAACCACTTGGTTTTTCTACTGATGATAAATATTTAAAAAGAGCAGGTCTTGATTATTGGCATTTAGTAAAAGTGCATTATCATGAAAACTTTGATGAAGTTTTAGAAAAATATAAAGGTCATAAATTTCATTATGCTACAACAAAAGCCAATCATGTACACAGTGATGTAACTTATGGCATGGATGATATGCTTGTTTTTGGTAAAGAAACAGCAGGTATTCCTGAAAGTATTTTAAAAGAACATTGGGACGATTGCATTCGCATACCGATGATAAGTGAATCACGTTCTTTAAATTTATCTAATTCTGTGGCTGTAATTGCCTATGAGGCTATGCGACAACTTGATTATGCAAATTTAAAACAAGTTGGTTTTGATCATTTAGATTGATGGGAGCATAAATAATGCAAAAATTAAATGAATGTATAGCTAAATTAAAACAAATTTTGCCAGAAGATAGTGTGTTAATAGATGAGCCAATGTCTAAACATACTACATTTCAAATTGGCGGTCCAGCTGATTGCTTTGTAATGCCTTCAACAGTTGAAGAAGCTATTGCTGTTATAAAAATAGTAAAAGAATATGATGTACCACTAACAATGCTTGGCAATGGCTCTAATTTGTTAGTCATGGATAAAGGTATTCGTGGTATTGTTGTAAATTTAAATGAACGTTTTGCTAAAATTACAAGAGATGGTAATTTCATTAAAGCTCAATGTGGTGCTTTAATGGTTGATGTTTCTAAATTTGCAGGTGAAGCTTCACTTACAGGTCTTGAATTTGCAGTGGGTATTCCAGGTAGTATCGGTGGTTGTATCTTTATGAATGCTGGTGCTTATGATGGTGAAATAAAAAATGTAGTTCATCGCGTTAGTGCTATTGATAAAGAAGGAAACCTCGTATACTATACAAATGAAGAAGCTCAATTTTCTTATCGTCATAGTATTTTTCAAGATAATAATAATTTGATTTTAGAAGTTGAATTAGAATTACAAGAAGGAAATCAAGATGAGATTTTAGCTAAAATGGCAGATTTGACTAATCGTAGAGAAACAAAACAACCACTTGAATATCCAAGTGCAGGTAGTACTTTTAAACGCCCACCTGGATATTTTGCAGGGACTTTAATTGACCAAACAGGTTTAAAAGGTCTCACTGTTGGTGGTGCGCAAGTTTCTAAAAAACATGCTGGTTTTGTAGTTAATATCGGCGGAGCAACAGCTCAAGATGTACTTGATTTAATCAAAGAAGTACAAGATAGAGTTTATAAAGCTCATGGCGTGAAACTTTATCCAGAAGTAAAAATGATTGGTGAACAATAAAATATTTAATAAGCATATAGATTTTATCTATATGCTTATTTTTTATACAAATATCTATTTACAAATTTTCTAAAAAATGTTAATATTTAAGCGAAAGATATTTACTAAAATTATTTCGTAAAAGGGACATGAAAATGAATATAAAAGACATAGCAAAATTAGCAGGAGTATCAGCTTCAACAGTATCTAAAGTAATAAACAATAAGGATAGAGATATTAGTGAGGATACTAGAAAAAAAGTATTAAAAATAATAAAGGAGCAAGAGTACGTTCCTTATGCTAATTTACATGAAAGAAATAATGCGAAAAATAAATTAATAGGAGTTATTTTAAAAAGAAATAATCCAAATAGAGATAATATAATATCTTATATGGAAAAATTTGCTAAGGAAAAAGAATATTATATTATTTTAGATTATGTAAATGATGAGAAAGAGATTTTAGAAAGCATAAAAAAATTAGTAGGAAAAAGAGTATCAGGATTAATAATAGATTCTAAACAAAATATACATTATAAGAATTTTGATAAATTAAGTGTATATATAAATGGAACAAAAAATTTTGAAGAAAAGGAAAAAGTTTGTTTTTATTATAGATTATCAGCAGCTGGTAAATTGGCTACAGAAACATTGATAAATTATGGGCATAGAAAAATAGCTTGTATTATAGAAGAAAAGGATAATAGTATTCTTGAAGGTTATAAAACTATAATGCAAAAAATGGGCAATGATATTGACCCTTTATGGACATATAAAGGTAAAAATATTGAAGATGTGAAACAATATGCTATTCAACAATGTTTGAATGAGGAAGTTACAGCAGTTATTTGTGGCTCGAAAGAAATTGCCTTATGTGTATATAAGTTTGTAAAGAAAACAGGTATAAATGTGCCAGATGATTTGTCTATTTTGGTAATTGGAGATGATGAGTTACTAAGTTTATTAGATAATGGAGTTTCTGCAATAGAGTTACCAATTGTAGATATATGCAAAGAGAGTGTTACATCTTTAATTGATTTAATCGAAAAGAGAGAAGAAAAAGAATTAAATAAAGAGTTTAAGCCAAAACTTATCGAAAGATATAGCATAAAAGAACCATCACAAAATAAGCAAGGTGAAAAAATCATAGTAGTAGGTAGTTTAAATATGGATACAACAATTGAAGTATCTAGAGTACCGATAAATGGTGAAACACAATTAGCTGAATCGATAAGAAAATTTCCAGGGGGAAAAGGTGCAAACCAAGCGGTTGGTGCAGGGAAATTAGATGGTAATGTGTATATTATAGGCTGTGTTGGCAATGATATTTCGGGAAAGCAATTATATCATAGTTTAAATGAAAATCATGTGCATATGGATGGTATTATCTTTGATAGTGTTTTATCTAGTGGAAAAGCATATATTAATATTGATAAAAATGGAGAAAGTACAATTGTAGTTTATCCTGGTGCAAATAAAAAGCTAAATATAGCACATATTAATCAATATAAATATTTATTTAAAGATGCAAAATATTGTTTATTATCAATGGAAACATCAAAAGAAATTATAGAGTATACGATAAATTTATGTAAAAGATATAATGTGCAAGTATTATTAAAGCCATCAGCAATAGATAAAATTTGTGATGATATTTTAAAAAATATAGATTATTTTATACCAAATGAAAAAGAGTTAAATCAATTAGTAAATACTGGAGAGAGTATAGAAGAGAAATCAGAAGTGTTATTGAAAAAAGGTGTAAAAAATATAATTGTAACATTAGGTAAAAAGGGTTGTTTTTTATGTAATGGGGAATATAAAGAATATTTTGAGGCATCAGGTTTTCAAGCAATAGATACTACTGGGGGAGCAGATTCATTTATTAGTACATTAGCAGTGTATTTGAGTGAAGGTAAAAACTTATTAGAAGCTATTGGTTATGCAATATATGCATCAGGATTAACAGTTACTAGATATGGTGTACAACCAGTATTACCAGATAGAAAATTATTAGAGTTATACAGAGATGAAATTTATTCAAAATATAATATCTTGAAAAGTGAGGATTGATAATTATATGAAAAAAATATTGGTTGTTGGTAGCTTGAATATGGATACGGTAGTAGAAACTGCGAAAATGCCACAAAAAGGCGAAACAATTACTGGTAAAAGTGTGAAATTTGTACCTGGGGGAAAAGGTGCAAATCAGGCATTCGCTATTGGTAAATTGGGTGGAAACATCAGTATGATTGGTGCAATTGCTGATGATAATGCAGGAAGTGTATTAAAAGCAAATCTCGAAAAAGTAAATGTAGATACTTTAGGCTTAGAGATAATGAAAAATGAGACAACAGGACAAGCTTTTATCACAGTAGATGATAGTGGTGAAAATTCTATTGTATTAATTAGTGGGACAAATGGTTTAATGTCTACAGGAATTATTGATAAAAATATTGATAAAGTAAAAGATAGCGATATTATTATTATGCAATTAGAAATTCCTTTAAATGTAGTGGAATATGTAAAAGAATTGGCTATAAAATACGAAAAAACATTAATCATTGATCCAGCACCAGCAAGAAATGATATACCTGATAGTTTTTGGGCAGGCGTTGATTATATTAAACCAAATGAAACAGAATTAGAGATTTTGGTAGGTAAAAAATTAGAATCTACAGATGATTATATTTTAGCGGCTAAAGATATGATGGCTAAAGGGGTAAAAAATGTACTTGTAACTTTAGGCGAAAAAGGTTGTTTGTTAGTAACAAAAGAGCATGCTCAATTATTTAAAGGACATAAGGTAAAAGCAGTAGATACTACAGCAGCAGGAGATAGTTTTACAGCGGCGGTAGCAATATCTTTGAGTAAAGGGGTAGATATTGAAAAAGCTATAGAATATGCACAAAAAGTATCAGCAATAGTGGTTACAAGAAAAGGTGCGCAAACATCAATTCCAACAAAAGAAGAGTTAGAGGGGATGGATATCTAAGATGAATAAAGAGAGAGAAAAAATTATCATTGATTGTGATCCTGGAACAGATGATGCATTAGCTATTATTTTAGCATTACATTCAGATAAGATTGATTTAAAAGCTGTATGTAGTGTTACTGGAAATGGTGCTTTAGATACTACAACTAAAAATGGTTTAAATATTTTAGCTTTATGTGGTAGAAAAGATATTCCATTGTATCGAGGTTCTGCGGTAGCTTTAGATCAAAAACAACCAGCAACAGTTAGTGCTTTTGGTGATGATGGTCTTGGTGGATATGCAGATACAATTTTGTCGGATAAAAAAGAAGAAGAGCAAAATGCTGTGGATTTTCTTGTTGAATACATAAATAGCCATCCAAAAGAAATAACATTATTTGCGATTGGTCCATGTACTAATGTTGCTAAAGCTATTCGAAAATCGCCAGAATTTGCTAAAAATATTAAAAAATTAGTTATTATGGGTGGAGCAAAATATACAGGTAATATGAGTCCTGTAGCGGAATATAATTTTTGGGCAGATCCGCAAGCGGCACATGAAGTTTTACAAGCTGGTATTGAAGATGTGACAATGATTGGGTTAGATGTAACTAATAAAATTGCCTTAAATTGCGAAATGCGAGAAATTCTTAGATTATTAGATACTGATTTATCAAGATTTATTTATAACATAACAAAAGAAGGTTTAGATGATAATTGGAAAGCTAGAAGAAAAGCAGTATCACCAATGCATGATGTATTGACTGTAGCGTATTTTATAGATCCTTCAATAGTTGAGATAAAACCAGCATTTATTGATGTAGTAACTGATGGTATAGCAAAAGGTCAATCTATTGTAGATATAAATGGACATTGGAATAATAATATTTGTAATGCAAAATATGCAGCAACTGTAGATGTAAATAAGTTTTATAATTTATTTTTTAAAGAAATTTTTAATGAGGGCATTAATTGTTAAAATGAGGAGAGAAATATTATGAAAAAGACAAATGAAAAGTTTTCAATGATGGTTATCTTATTAATTCCAGTAGCAATCGCAATAAATATTATCGGTGGTAACTTAACATCTGTTTTAAAAATTCCTGTTGACTTAGATATGATCGGTGTTATTTTAGTTGGTGCTTTAGTAGGTCCTATTCCAGCAGCAATTGCAGGTATTTTAACTAATCTTATTAATGGTATTTTTGACCCTACATGGATTCCATATGTTATTTGTTCTTGTTTTATTGGTATTTTCGCAGGTTTACTTGGAAAATACAATATGATGACTAATTGGTATAAATTAATTATTTCTGGTATTGTTTTAGCTCTTGTAGCAACAATTACAGCAACTCCAGTAACAGTATTCTTCTTTGGCGGAGCTACTGGCGGTGGTGCATCTATCTTAGCAGCAGGTTTAATGGCAACAGGTAAAGAAATTTTAGAAGCTGTGTTATCTGTATACATTGTTACTGAAACTATTGGTAAATTAATCTCTGTATTTATAGCATATTTAATCATTAAAGCTATTCCAGAAAGATCTTTAGTAAAATATAAATTTGGTGAAAAATATATAAAAAAAAATAAATGATAAATGATAAACATATAAATTAGGAGATAAATTAATGGATAATAAAAACAAGATAGTATCATTATATCCTTTAACTAAATTATATATAGCTTTATTGATAATGGTAGCTACAGTAGCATTACCAGGTATTTTAAGTAAAGTTATTTGTTTTCTTGCTTTAAATATTATTGCGGTTTTAAGTGGTTCATGGAAAATTTTCATGAATAGAGTAAAAAATTCAGTTGGTATATTATTTGTATTAATGATTATAATTCAAACGTTTTTCTATCCAAGCGGACAGGTGATGTTTTCTTTCTTAGGATTTACAGCTAAATATGAAGGATTAATATTTGCGATAAATCTTGGCTTTATTATACTTTGTGTTGGTGGAAGTTTAATTTGGTTTTTTGCTGTTACCAAAGAAAAAGATTTTGTATTAGCTTTAGAGAAAAAAGGTATGAGTGCTAAAGCTTCTTATGTGGTATTATCTACTTTACAAATGGTACCAGTAATGAAGAAAAAATCTCAAACTATTATGAATGCCCAAAAAGCTAGAGGCGTAGAGACTGAAGGTAGCTTATTAGTAAGAGCAAAAGTATTTGTACCAACTATTGTACCTTTAGTGTTAAGCTCTATTGCAGGAACAGAAGAAAGAGCTTTGACTTTAGAAGCAAGAGGTTTCTCTTCTAATAAACAACATACTTATTTATATAATATTGAAGAAAGATCTATTGATAAAACAATTAATATTATATTAATAATAGGTATGGTAGCTTTGATAGCAGGAAGGATTATTTTATGGCTTATATAGAATTTAAAAATATAACATACACATATCCATTAGCAGAAAAACCAAGTGTTTCAGATATTGATATAAAATTAGAAAAAGGAAAATTTTATACAATTTTAGGGGCAAATGGTAGTGGAAAAACAACAATTTGCAATATTTTAAGAGGTTTTATTCCAAACTTTTTCCAAGGAAAAATGGAAGGTGAAGTAATCTTAGATGGAAAAAATTTAGAAGAATATACATTAGGAGAGCTTTCTTCTAAAATAGGATATGTTTTCCAAAATCCATTTAACCAAATTACAGGAGCAAGAGATACTGTATATGGTGAAATTGCCTATGGTTTAGAAAACTTTGGTGTTCCGGTAGAGGAAATAAAAGAGCGTGTAGATCGTATTATGGAAATAACTAATACTAGTTATTTAAAAGATAAAAATCCATTTGAATTATCCGGTGGTCAACAGCAACGTGTAGCATTGGCTTCGGTATTAGTATTAGAACCAGATGTTTTAATTATAGATGAACCAACATCTCAATTAGACCCACAAGAAACAGAACGTGTTTTTGATATTATTGAAAAAATGAAAAATATGGGTAAAACCATTTTATTAGTAGAACATAAAATCGAATTAGTAGCAGAATATAGTGACGATATTTTAGTTCTAGAAGATGGTAAGCTTATAAGATTTGGTGAAAAACATGATGTTTTATCCGAAATTGAATTACAAAATCATGGAGTAATGTTACCACAAACTGTCATTTTAGCAGATAAAATGAGAAAAAAAGGGTTAAAATTAAAAGAAAAAATAATAACTTCAGATGAAATTGTAAAAGAATTAAAACATAATTGAGATTGAGAAGGAATTTTATATGGCAATTGTAAGTTTTAAAGATGTAAGTTTTCAATATCCTAATGGATTTTCAGCAGTAGAAAATGTAACCTTTGAAATTGAACAAGGTGAAAAAATTGCAATAGTTGGACAAAATGGAGCGGGAAAAACAACTACTGTAAAGATGATGAATGGATTATTAAAGCCAACTAAAGGTGATGTAATTGTTGATAATATGAATACAAAAGATAAGACAACAGCTCAATTATCAAGAGTTACAGGCTATGTTTTTCAAAATCCAGACGAGCAAATTTTCCATAATACGGTTAGAGAAGAAATAGAATATGGACCTAAAAATTTAGGTTTTGATACTAATTTGATAGATGAAAAAGTAAAATGGGCAGCAGAAATTTGTGGATTAACTGATGATTTAGAAGAAAATCCATATAATTTACCATTATCTATAAGAAAATTTGTAACTATTGCTTCTGTATTAGCTATGAATGAAAAAGTATTGGTATTAGATGAGCCTACAGCAGGTCAGGATTTAAAAGGTATCAAACGATTAGAAGATATTTTGCTGGAATTAGAAAAAATGGGAGTAACAGTAATAACTATTACCCATGATATGGAATTTGTGGTTAATAATTTTAAAAAAGTTTTTGTAATGGCACATAAAAATCTTTTAAAAGTAGATACTGCATTAAATATATTTAGAGATGAAGATTTATTAAATGAAAGTATGTTAAAACAACCATATATTAGTAATTTAGTAAAACAATTAGATATAAAAGAACATATAATATCACAAGATGCCTTAGTTGATTATTTAGCAAAATCCAATTAAAAAGCAAAACTAATAAAGAATGATATAAGTATTTGAACGAATAAAAATTTTTGAATGCTGTAAATATTGTTTTAACAATTATAAATAAAAGCTCTAAGAGATTTCGCTCTCTTAGAGCTTTTGTTGTATAATGAAATTAAGATTATATTTACGGAGGGAATAGCTATGATTGGTGATTGTGCGAATTGTAAAAGTCATATTTGTGCAGGCAGAGGTATTAGTTGTAAAAAAATAAATCAAGATGAAGTACTTGATTTATATACAGATGAAGAGAAAAAAATTATGAAAGCGGCAGCTTTTGTGGAAGCCACATATTATAGTGAGCTTACACGTTTAGAGGAAACTGTAGAATTTGCCAAACAAATGGGCTATAAAAAATTAGGTTTAGCTTTTTGTGTCGGTTTAAATAAAGAAGCTTATTTGATTAATAAATTTTTAGCACGTGAATTTGAAGTAGTATCTATTTGCTGTAAAAATTGTGCGATAGCAAAAGATAAATTAGGTTTGAAAAAAATAAATCCCCAAAGTACAACAGAAAGTATGTGTAATCCTAAATATCAAGCTGAATTTTTAAATCAAGCAGGTTGTGATTTATTTATTTCCTGTGGCTTATGTGTAGGTCATGATGCTATATTTAACAAAAATTGTAATGGCCCTGTAACTACATTAGTTGCAAAAGATAGAGTACTTGCTCACAATCCACTTGGTGTAGTTTATTCACGTTATTGGCGAAAAAAACTAAAATTAATGGAAGAAAATGAAATATAAATAAAAAGGAACAATATTTTGATATACATCAAAATATTGTTCCTTTTTATCTTAATAGCTCTTGGATACTATAAAAAGATGCTAAAATGTGGAGATTATAAAAATTAATAATAAATGAATAGTAAATAAGAATAATTCTATAATCTACATTAATAATATTTGGTAATATTTATTTTTCCGCATTATAAAATTTTAGTGGTAACCGTGAGGTTATTGAAAATAATTATCGTTGAATACGGTTTTAGTCTGAATGTTTGAGCGAAGCGAGTTTCTAAGCGTTGTATGAAGCGATAATTATTTTCAAAACTAAAATTTTATCTGCGGTGATTTCTTTGGTTCGTTTCTTTGTCATCAAAGAAATGAACAGTTTAATTATTATTCTCTAAATCTATCAACGATAGTTGCACAAGCAGCATCGCCTGTGATATTTACAGCAGTACGAAGCATATCGAAAATACGGTCAACACCGAATAAAATTGGAAGTGCTTCGATTGGAATATTAGCAGACATGAGAACGGCTACTACTAAAAGTGTAGGGCCAGGAACACCTGCTTGACCTACAGCACCAACTGTAGAAGTAAATATAATGGCTATATATTGTGTAATAGTGAGTTCAATACCAAACATTTGAGCAAAGAAGATAGCAGCCATAGCATAATAAGCAGCATTACCATTCATATTGATAGTGGCACCGAGAGGAAGTGCAAAAGAAGTAGTTTCTTTAGAAACATGCAATTCTTCAATAGTTGTTTTCATATTGAGAGGTAATGTAGCCATGGAAGATGCAGTAGTGAAAGCGAATAATTGAACTTTGTACATAGATTTAAAGAATTGTTTAAATGTAGTACATTTAGAGAACATAGCAACACTACCGCCAATAACACCATAATTAACGATGAGGAGAACGATAATATATAATACTACAAGATAAGCTAGTTTTACTAAAATTTCTGAACCGAATTTACCGATAGAGCCTGCCATTAAGCCAAAAACACCAAGAGGTGCAATACACATAATAGCAGTCATAATATTTACAGTAACTTCAGTCATATAATTGAAGAATTTAAGTAAGAATTCTTTCTTTTCACCGCTTAAGTTAGCGATAGCAAAACCGATAAATAAGCTAAATACAATGATTTGTAAAATATTACCAGAAACGAGAGCTTCAAAAGGATTTGCAGGAACAAAACCGATTAAAGTTTCCCAAAATCCAGGAATACCTCCCTTATCAGCATATTCACTAGAAGCTTGAACTCCTAAACTAGCTAAACTAATTCCTTCACCTGGTTTAAATACTACACTGAAAATAAGACCTATAACAGTAGCAATAATAGTAGTAATTGTATAATAAATAAATGTTAAAAGACCGATTTTCCCAGCAGAACTAGAATTTCCTAGTGAAGCCGCACCACCAATTAGTGAGAATAAAACCATAGGTACTACGACCATTTTGATTAATTGCATAAATAAGTCGCCGATTGGCGCAAAGATTTGTGCTGTTTCACCTAAAGCCAAACCAACAGCAATGCCTAAAATCATGGCAATGAGAATAAGCGTACCGAGCTTATTAATGATCATTTTTGCTGTCATTATAAAAGACCTCCTAAAGATATATTTGTATATTATATAAAAATAACATAACGAAATTATACTCTTTTTGGAGTGAATTTACAACTATACTGTAGCTTTTAGAAAAAATACGCACAAAATATCTTTTAAAATGTTTATTTGTTTTTTGTATACGTACAAATTTTATTTTAAAATAATACCGGAAAGTACTAAATTTAATTTATAGCGAATGTTTTCTTGATATTTAAGTGGTAGGCTACTAAAAGAAGCAGATTGAAATAGAGAATGAAACATTTCTGTGATAATTTCAGCTGGAATATCACTGCGAAATTCCCCATTATCTTGACCAGTTTTGATAATTTCATCAAAAATATCTTTGAATGGAAGTGGTTTTTTTATCGAAACATGTGGCTGTATAGTTAATGCACTTCTATCTACAGCGCGCATAAATAATGGCAAAATAAAACGATTTTGGTCTAGTAGATTAGCAGTATATAAAACAAGTCCTTCTAATACTTGAGCTTGAGTTTTTTCTTTATTTATAGATTCAAGATAATGTTGACGAATATCCATAGCTAATTGAATGAGCAGACTACGAAGTAAATCATCTTTAGATTGAAAATAATTATAAAATGTGCCAATACCTAAATTAGCTTTTTGCATGATATCAGCAATAGAAGTATCTTTCAAACCTTTTTGAGCGAATAATACGATAGCGGATTGAATGATGGTTTTTTTTGATTTTATTTTTTTTGCTTCACGTTTACTAAGTGTATGTTCCAAAATAATCACCTGTTTATTTATATTTTATAAAAATGAATGCGGTTCGTTTTCTTTAAAATATATTATAATGGCATTTATCTTTTTTCTCAAACCGTAATAGTTTTTCAATAGTATGCTATAAATTAATGTTATTTTTTGATATAATTGCAATTAGATTTAAGGAAAAAAATATAAAGGATTTCAATTTTATGAAAAAAGATGAAATACTATCAGCTATTGGTATTTTTTTCGGCATTGGTATTGTAGCTTTAGTATCTAAATCTATTGATAATAATTTATTATTAGCACCATTTGGAGCAACAAGTATAATCGCTTTTTTACTATATGACAGTGAATATGCTCAGCCGAGAAATATTATCTTAGGCTATATTATTACAAGTATTGTAGGTATTTTAATGGCTTATATTTTAGGGCATAATTGGATTGTTTATGCTTTAGGAGTAGCTATAGCTATGTTAGTGAAATCGTGGTTTAAAGCAATTCACCCACCATCTGCTGCTATGCCGATTATATTATTAAAAGCGAATGAACAAGGTATTATCTATTACTTTTTATTTGATGTAATACCAGGAATTTGTTTATTAGTTTTTATTGCTATAGTCTATAATAGATTTATTTTACATAGAGATTATCCTTTATGGCATAGATAATAATTTTAAGGAGAATTTTTGTGAAGTGGGCTAATCATAAATTAGTAACGACTGTAGTTGTATTTGCAGGAACAGGAAATTTTTTATATGCAGCATATAGTTTTTTTGGCAGTGTATTGCCAGATAGATTGGAAGGTAAACCACCAAAAGAAAGCAAAGCTTATTGGAAATGGCGTTCAAAGCATCGCCAAAATACACATTGGACAGTGCCTTATTTAGCGATAATTGCTATTTTATTTTATTTACATGAAGTTGGTGTATTAAAAGATTTATTTTGGGAAATAGCACAAGTTCCGATATTTGTCTGTGTAGGTGCTTTACTTCATATTATTGAAGATGGAATTTGTGGCAAGGTGCCACTTATCTGGCGAAAGCGAAAAATAGGTATAAAATTATTTCGCGTGGGCAGTTCATGGGAATATTTTATAAGTTATACGATTTGTGTAGCTGCTTTATATTATAAATTTATGTTGTAATAAGTTTCAGGTAAAAGAAAGTGGTGAAATATATGCAAAAACTAAAAATTGGTTTTATTGGCATTGGTGTAATGGGAAAATCCATGGCAAATAATCTCTTAAAAGCTGGATATGAAGTCATGGTTTATACGCGTACAAAGCAAAAAGCTGAAAGTTTATTAACTAAAGGTGCAAAATGGTTTGATAGTGCTAAAGCTTTAGCCCAAAATGTAGATATAATCATTTCTATGGTGGGTTATCCTCAAGATGTAGCAGAAATCTATTTAGGTGAAAATGGTGTAATTAAAAATTTGAAACCACAAAGCATAATTATAGATATGACTACTTCTAGTCCAAAACTGGCTCAAGAAATTTATCAAGAAGCTCAAAAATATGAAATAAAATCTTTAGATGCACCTGTATCTGGTGGAGATGTAGGTGCAAAAAATGGTACACTTGCCATTATGGTCGGTGGCGATAAAGAAGTTTATGAAGAAGTTTTGCCGATTTTTGAAGCTATGGGAAAAACTATTTGCTATTTTGGCAAAGCTGGTTCTGGTCAATATGCAAAAATGAGCAATCAAATAGCTATTGCTTCTAATATGATGGGTGTTTGTGAAGCTGTTGCTTATGCGAAAAAATGTGGATTAAATCCTCAGGATTTATTAGATGTAATCTCTACAGGTGCAGCAGGTTCGTGGTCGCTTAGCAATTTAGCACCAAGAATGTTAAAAGGTGATTTTGCACCAGGATTTTTCATTAAACATTTTATTAAAGATATGAAAATAGCTATAGAGTCAGCTGATGAAATGAATTTAGATTTACCAGGATTGAAATTGGCAAAATCTCTATATGAAAAATTAGCCAAAGAAGGTTATGAAAATAATGGCACTCAAGCCTTATTGAAATATTATGATGCTAAATAAAGCTAGACAAATATTACAAAAATTTTATGGATATGAAGACTTTCGACCAGGGCAGAAAAAAGTAGTTGAAAGTTTATTAAATAAAAATGATACAGTGGCGATTATGCCTACAGGTGCGGGAAAATCTATTTGTTTTCAAATCCCTGCATTATTATTTGAAGGGGTAACACTTGTTATATCGCCACTTATTTCTTTGATGAAAGACCAAGTTGATAGTTTGCGTCAGCTAGGGATAGCGGCAGTATATATTAATAGTTCTGTCAGTAAGGCTCAATTATATAAGGATTTACAGGACATATCTGCTGGTTTTTATAAAATTATTTATATAGCACCAGAGCGATTGACATCTGAATATTTACCAGATAGTTTTAAAAATTTAAATATTAGTATGGTAGCAGTTGATGAAGCTCATTGTTTATCACAATGGGGACATGATTTTCGTCCTAGTTATCGCAATATCTTAAATTTTACTAATTCATTGCGTATTAAGCCGATTATTAGTGCTTTTACAGCAACAGCTACACCAGAAGTAAAAACAGATATTATAAATTTATTGGGGCTTAAACAACCTAATGTATTTGTAACTGGTTTTGATAGACCAAATTTATATTTTTCCGTATTAAGAGGAGAAGTAAAAGATAAATTTGTCATAGATTATGTAAAAAAACATCAAGATGAAGCTGGAATTATCTATGTGGGCACTAGAAAAGATGTAGATGCTTTGCAAGTTTTATTGGAAATAAAGGGCATTAAAGCAGGTAGATACCATGCCGGTATGACAGATGAGGAAAGAAATCAAATGCAAGAAGATTTTCTCTATGATAATCTTTCTGTCATGGTAGCGACAAATGCTTTTGGTATGGGCATAGATAAGCCAAATGTGCGCTATGTTATTCATTATAATATGCCAAAAAATATGGAAGCGTATTATCAAGAAGCAGGTAGAGCAGGTCGCGACGGACTTTCAGGAAATTGTATTTTACTGTATAGTCCGCAAGATACACAGCTTCAAAAGTTTTTGATAAGTAAATCTACAGAAAGTGAAATTCGTCAACAATTAGAATATAAAAGATTGCAGTCAATGGTGGATTATTGTCATACACCGCAATGTCTAAGAGCATTTATCTTGCATTATTTTGGTGAATTTGATGTAGAAGAACATTGTGATAATTGTAGTAATTGCAAATTAGAAGGTGAATTGATAGATATTACAATTGACGCACAAAAGGTTTTATCGTGTGTCTATCGTATGCATGAACGCTTTGGCGTGAAAATGATAGCTGAAGTCTTAAAAGGTTCAAAAAGTGCGAAGATAAAACAATTTAATTTTGAGCGTTTATCTACGTATGGCTTGATGAAAGAGCGAAAGCTAAAAGATATCAGTGATTTAATTTTAAGACTTAGTGCTATGCAATATTTAGATATCACAGAAAGCCAATATCCAGTGGTTACTTTAAATGAATTGTCATGGCAAGTGCTTCGCGGTCAAAAAAAGGTTTGGCAAAAGATGGTAATTGTTAAAAAAGCCAAGGCTAAAGGTGAATTATTTGAAGCTTTGCGCAGTTTGCGTAAAGAATTAGCGACAAAAGAAAAATTACCACCATATATGATTTTTTCTGATGCTACACTTACACAGATGGCAACAGATAAACCAACTGATTTAGAATTGATGAAAAATATTCGAGGTGTAGGTGAATTTAAATTACAAAAATATGGTGAGGAATTTTTAACAGTGATAAAGAGCTACATATCGTAAAGATATTTAGTATAGATTAAGAGAAAAAGGGGTAGATTTTATGGATCCAATTTTAAAATTACAAAATGGCAGTGATGTCAGAGGTGTAGCAGTTGAAGGTGTAGCTGATGAACCTGTTACTTTGACACCAGAATATGCTAATCGCATTGTGCAAGCTTTCGTTTTATGGCTCAGCAAAAAAAGTGGCAAAAAAGCAAGTGAATTAAAAATTGCAGTAGGTCATGATTCTCGTATTTCTGCACCAATGTTAAAACAACAAGCATTAATGGCAATTGTAGCTCAAGGGGCAACAGCTGTTGATTGTTCTATGGCTACAACTCCAGCTATGTTTATGTCTTTAGTATATGAAGAAACAAAATATGATGGTTCTATGATGATTACTGCAAGCCATCTTCCATTTAATCGCAATGGTATTAAATTCTTTGAACCAGAAAATGGCGGTATGGAAAAGAAAGACCTCACTGATATGCTCAAAATCGCTTGCGAATTGACTGAACAAACAGTGGATATTAGTAATGTAGAAAAATTTGATTTAGTTTCCCTTTATGCTGAAAATCTTTGCACAAAAATCCGTGAAGGTATCAACAGTAAAGATAATTATGATAAACCACTTACAGGTAATCATATCGTAGTAGATGCAGGTAATGGTGCTGGCGGATTTTTTGCACAAAAAGTTTTAGCTCAGTTAGGTGCAGATACTACAGGTAGCTTATACTTAGATCCAGATGGACATTTCCCAAATCACATTCCAAATCCAGAAAATAAAGAAGCTATGGACGCTATTCGCGGAGCAGTGCTCAATAATAAAGCTGATTTAGGTTTGATTTTTGACACTGATGTAGATAGAATGTCTGCTGTATTTAGCGATGGTCAAGAAGTAAATCGTGATGCACTCATTGCTATGATGGCTGCTATCTTAGTGAAAGATTATCCAAATTCCACTATTGTTACTGACTCTGTAACTTCTGATAAATTGACTGCGTTTTTAGAAGGTGAATTACAGTTAAAACATCATCGTTTCCAACGTGGCTATAAAAATGTAATCAATGAATGCAAACGCTTAAATGAAGAAGGCGTAGTATCTCCACTCGCTATTGAAACAAGTGGCCATGGTGCACTTAAAGAAAATTATTATCTTGATGATGGTGCATATATGGCAGTTAAACTCTTGATTGCTGCAGCTAAAACTAAAGCAGAAGGCAAAACTTTAAATAGCTTGATTGAAAAACTTGAACCACAATTTGAAACAGCAGAATATCGCCTAAAATTAAAAGGTGAAGATTTCAAAGCTTATGGGGCAAAAGTTTTAGAAACATTTACAGCTCGTGCAAAAGAAAAAGGATATCATATTGTAACACCAAATTATGAAGGTGTACGCATTAGCTTTAAAGGTGAAGCAAATGGCTGGGCATTGCTTCGTCAATCTTTGCATGATCCTAATATGCCACTTAATGTAGAAGGTAATGGCGAAGGCGATTGTGCAAAAATTACAGCTATGATGAAAGAATTATTGAGTGGTTTTGATCAATTAGATATTTCTGTATTTGACAAATAATAATATAGTGGAAAATAACAGAAGTTTATATTATTAATAATATAAAAACCTCGAGAAAGGTAGTTTTATGTTTCTCGAGGTTTTTATTTTATATTTGTTTTTTCCATAGATACTTTTGCATAGTTTATAAAATAATTTTTGCTGGTGTGTTTAATTTTTTATTGAAATGTTGTAAACTATAAGGAAACGCATTTGAAAGGAGTATTTTTATGGATTTACATAATTTATTGGTATTTCAAGATTTATTCAATGATGATGTTTTTAGAGATATCGAGAAAACTATTTCTCGAGAAAATTTAAATAAAGGAGCTGTTGCTGCTAAGTTGATTAATAAAGCGGAGCAGTTGGGTTTATCTGGAAATATTATACGTTCATATATGATTTATACTGTGGCTCATCAAAGTAATTGTGTGTCTTATGCAGTGGAAAAATCTGGTGGTAAAATTGGTAAAAGTTTATATCAAGCTTTTTGTCATGATATTGAATTAATAGAAAAATTATTGCTTTTAAAACCTAGTTTACTTTTGGATTGCGATTTATTAGATGATTATGAACCGACAAATATTAATCAATCTACAGCGTTTAATTTATTAGTAGAAAATCTAGATAAAGCACAAACTAGCAAAGATAAGGCAGATGTTTTTATTGATTATTATAGAACATTTGGCAGTGGAGATATGGCAGATTATCGAGCTTTCCGTTGGGATAGTGATGAGGATAGTTTAGTTGGTATTAAACATTTTGAAACTATGAAACTTCAAGATTTAATCGGCTATGAATATCAAAAACAAGAATTATTAGCCAATACGAAAGCCTTTGTAGAAGATAAGCCAGCAAATAATGTTTTACTTGTAGGGGCAAGAGGTACAGGAAAATCTTCAGGTGTAAAAGCAGTTGTGAATTCTTTCTTTGATAAGGGCTTGCGTTTAGTTCAATTAACTAAAGAGCAATTGATAGATTTACCTGTTATTATGGAGCGTTTGCGAGATTTTAGCAGTAAGAAATTCATCATTTTTTTAGATGATTTATCTTTTGAAGAATTTGAAGTGGAATATAAATATTTAAAATCAGCAATTGAAGGTGGTGCTTCGGCAAAACCTGAAAATGTACTTATTTATGCTACATCAAATCGACGTCATTTAATTAAAGAAAGTTATAAAGATAGAGGGGCAAATGATGATGATATGCATCGCAGCGATACATTGAATGAAACTATTTCACTTTCTGATAGATTTGGTTTAATCATCTATTATATGGCACCAAACCAACAAGAATATTTAGATATTGTAGATGGTTTATTAAAACAGCATGGCATAGAATTATCCAAAGAAGAATTGCGCGTAAAAGCTGGGGCATGGGAAAAAGAACATTCTGGACGCTCTGGCAGAATAGCACAACAGTTTGTAACACATTATTTAGGGCAAGTTTATAATAAATAAAAAGCAGGAGATATCCTGCTTTTTTATTAGAAAATTTCATTGAATTTTTTATTATAGATTTAAATCATTGATAGGAAATATTGATGAAATCTTAAATCACAAGTTAATTCCGGGTGAAAAGAGCTTACAAGCATATTTTTTTGACGTGCAGCTATGATTTTATTATCTAAAGTAGCTAAAATTTGTACATCTTTATCTGTTTTAGTGATGTAGGGAGCACGAATAAATACTAAAGGAATAGGCATATTTTTATCTATGGTAGGAATTAATAAATTGGTAGAAAAACTATCTAATTGAGAGCCATAGCCATTGCGTTTAACTGTTATATCCATAGTTGCAAGATGCGTATTTGTTTGATTTTCAATATTTTTAGCAAGCAAGATTAAGCCAGCACAAGTGCCAAATACAGGTAAACCTGAAATGATTTTTTGCTGTAAAATTTCTTTCAAGCTAAAATAATCAAGAAGTTTTCCTATAGCTGTAGACTCGCCACCAGGTAAAATAAGCCCATCAATACAATCTAAATCTTTGGCTGTTTTTACTATACGAGTTTTTGTATGTGGTATTTGCAATAAGATTTCTTGATGTTCAGCAATAGCCCCTTGCATACCTAAAATACCAATTATTTTATTCATATCACATTACCAGCCACGTTTTGCCATTTGTTGTTCTTGAGGAATAGTATCTATTTCTATACCGACCATAGCTTCACCGAGATTTTCTGATATTTTAGCTAGTTTTTCAGGATCATTATAAAAAGTAGTAGCTTCGACAATAGCTTTTGCTCGTTTTTGTGGATCACCGGATTTGAAGATACCAGAGCCTACAAATACACCATCAACACCTAATTGCATCATTAAGGCAGCATCAGCAGGAGTGGCAATACCACCAGCTGCAAAATTAACAACAGGAAGTTTTCCATGTTCATGTACATAACAAACTAAATCAAAAGGTGCTCCCATTTCTTTAGCGATATGCATTAACTCACTAGATGTGGCAGATTTTACTCTATTAATATCTTTTTGCATAGTTCTAAAATGACGAACAGCTTCAATGACATTTCCAGTACCTGCTTCACCTTTTGTTCTAATCATACTAGCACCTTCACCAATTCGACGAAGTGCTTCACCTAAATTTCTAGCACCACAAACAAAAGGAATATCAAAATCTTGTTTATAGATATGATTTTCGTCATCAGCTGGTGTTAAAACTTCTGATTCATCAATATAATCAATGCCGATAGCTTGTAATATTTGAGCTTCAACAAAGTGACCAATGCGAGCTTTTGCCATAACAGGAATAGAAACAGCTTCTTTAATTTCTCGTATCATTTTAGGATCTGACATGCGAGCAACTCCACCTTCACGACGTATATCAGCAGGTACGCGTTCAAGTGCCATAACTGCAACAGCACCAGCTTCTTGAGCTATTTTTGCTTGCTCTACGTTGGTAACATCCATAATAACTCCGCCTTTGAGCATTTGTGCAAGATTTTTATTTAAATTGTAACGATTATTCATGATAGGCTCCTTTGATTGTAGTATATTAATTAAAATGATAAAATTGTATCAATACAATATTTAAATTTGCAAATTAAATTTTATAAATTATAGATAAAGGAGAAAAAAATAGCAAGAATGAAGGAGAAATTAATTGAATTTGTATCGATACAATTAGACAAAGATTTAAAAGAGCCTTTATATGTACAATTATATGAGCAAATAAAATTAATGATAAAACAGCACTTATTATCTCCAGGATATAAATTACCAGCTGTAAGAAATCTAGCTCAAAATTTACAAGTAAATCCAAGTACAGTAGTTAATGCTTACAAAGAATTAGAAAAAAATGGATTTATCTTTAGTAAGCGTGGCAGTGGAAGTTATGTGGCTGAACAAGTGATTAATACTATCGATGAATTAGAAGAAAATAATCACATTCCCATTGATTTAACTGATGATTTAAAAATTTTGCAAGGTCAAAAAAATGTGATAAATATGAGTACGATATCCTTAAATCCGGATATGATTTCCATAGAGACTTTTAAGCAAGTGGTAAATAAAATTTTGGAAAGAGACAAAGGATATGCATTTACATATCAAGATAGTCAAGGCTATTTGCCACTTCGCCAATCAATTACTCAAGAATTAGCGAAAAAAAGGATAAATACAACGCCAGAATACATTCAGATTATTTCAGGTGCGCAACAAGGCATAGATATAGTGGCACGTGCTATTTTAAAACATGGAGATATTGTATTTGTAGAAAATCCGACTTATCCAGGAGCGATAGCGGCTTTTCGTTCTTGTGGGGTGAAAATTATAGATATTAAATTGACAAAAGAAGGTATTGACTTAGTTGACCTCGAAAATAAATTAAGGAAATTTAGACCTAAATTGATATATGTGATGCCTAATATTCAAAATCCTACAGGTATATCTTATACAAAAGCTAATTGTCGCCGTTTAATGGGATTGGCTCGTTTTTATAATGCTTATATTTTGGAAGATGATTATATAAGTGGTCTTTGTTATCAAGAAAAGTCGCCTATACCTTTAAAAGCGTATGATACAGATGATCGAGTGATTTATATTCGCAGTTTATCAAAGATTTTCATGCCAGGATTAAGGCTTGCTTATTTAATCATGCCTCAAGTATTGGCACAGACTTTATTAAATGTAAAACATATTTCAGATATAGCGACTTCTGGACTTACACAGAGAGTTTTTGATTATTATTTGCGTGAAGGATTATGGCAAGAACATTTAAATTCTATTCGCAGTGTGTATAAAACACAATTTGAATTTGCGCTTAGAATGGCAAAAAAATATTTGCCTAAAGATATAGATTATTTAAAACCACAAGGGGGATTATCTTTGTGGCTGAATTTGCCAGAGCGATTGAATGCAAGTGAGATAATTGAAAAAGCTAGAAATGAAGGGGCAATAATTTGCGATGGTGCACCATTTTTTGTACGCAATGCTCCTAATAAACAGATACGTTTGAGTTTTGCTACGTTATCTTTGGCAGAAATAAATACAGGAATAAAAATAATTCAAAATATAACTAAAGATTAAAGGGGGAGTACTTATGAAAATAGGTATTGCTGGAAACGGCAAAATTGTGCATGAAATGATAGGAGCTACAAAAAATATTCAAGATTTAGAAATTGTAGCTATATGTAGTCGACCACAGAGTAGACAAAAAGCAGAAGCAATAGCAAATGAATTTAATATCGCTAAAATATATACAGATTATAATCAAATGCTAGAAGATGGCGAAATAGATTTTATTTATGTAGCTGTAGCCAACAGTGTGCATTATGAATATACAAAAAAAGCACTAGAAGCAGGGAAAAACGTCATTTGTGAAAAACCTTTTACCATCACAGCAAAACAGACACAAGAATTAATAGATTTAGCTAAAGCTAAAAATCTATTTTTATTTGAAGCTATCACTATTTTATATGCACCAAATTATCAATATATAAAAGAAAATTTAGAGCAAATTGGTCAATTGCGCTATGTTCATGCTAATTATGCACAATATTCTAGCCGTTATGATCGATATTTAAATAAAGATGTAGCACCAGCATTCAGCCCTGAACATGCAGGGGGTGCTTTATATGATTTAAATATTTATAATTTACATTTTGTTATGGGCGTATTAGGCACACCAAAAGAAGTTATTTATCGACCAAACCTCGGTTTTAATGGCATAGATATTTCCGGTACAGCATTATTAGATTATGATGATTATACAGTAGTATGTAGTGCAGCTAAAGATTCTGAAAGTATTAGCGGAATTGTATTTCAAGGTGAAAAAGGATATATGGAATTAGTGGGTGCGCCAAATGCTTGTGCGTTAGTCAAAGTTCATAAAAAAGGTGAAGAAGAAATCTTGATAAATAAAGAAAAATATAATCATCGCATGGTCAATGAATTTGTAGCTTTCACAGAAATATTTAAACAACAAGATTTAGCTACTTGTTATAAAACATTAGAACATAGCTTAAATGTAATGAAAGTATTAGAACAAGCCAGAATAAGTGGCAAAGTAGAATTTAATATTTGATGAAGATAAATATATTGTGATAAAAACACTTTATATCGATATAAGTAAATTTATTGATATAAAGTGTTTTTATTATTTCTATATTTAAATATGGTAATTTTAGTATACTAAATATATTGAGGAATTGTGGAAAGATTTTGGTATTTTAGAAAAATATTATAAATGATATTATAATACCAGAAACAAGATAGGAGGAGCTTGATATGAAAGAATTACAATATAGACAAAAAAAGCTTCTACAATATTTAATAGAGCTTAATGATTTTAAACCTGTTAGATATTTTTCAGAAAGATTATCTTGTTCAGATAAAACTATTAGAAATGATTTGAAATATTTTGAAGAACAAAGTATAAAAATTGAAAAGATATCTGGAAAAGGAATAAGATTATCTAATAAAAATAAGATATTGATAAATGATTTGTTAGATGAGCAACCTAGAAAATTAGAATTAACGACAGAACAAAGACGAATGAAAATTTTATATGATTTGTTAGATGGAACCAAATTATCGATACAATCATTATCAGATAATTATTTTGTGAGTAAGACCAGTATTGTAAATGACTTTAAAGTTATTGAAGAAAAATTAAGTGTTTATGGTTTAAAATTAAAGAAAGATGTGTCTGGAACTAAATTAATAGGTGAAGAAACTAATATTAGAAAAGCTTTGGTAGATATATTAAATCAAATGATAAATTATAATAATAATTCAATAAAAAAAGTATATTCACGTATTGATAATGCTACTTTAGAAGAATTAGAAGAACATTTTGGAAATAAAAATATAGAAAAAATAGAAAAAATAATTGGAAATGCAGAGGCTTTTTTGAATTATAAAATAACAGATCCATATTATATTAATTTAGTAACACATATTTTGATTTTAATAAATAGAATAAAAAGAGATAAAACGATATATTCTAAGTTAGATTTACAAAATAAATTTTATAATGAAGCTTTTTATCAAGCTTCAGTAAAAATGGCAAAAGATATAGAAAATACTTTTAATGTGGAATTAAATAATGCAGAAATTTTTTATTTGTATAGATATTTAGCATCATCAGGTGGTTTAAAGGAAAAGAAAAATATTGATAGTATTGAGGATGAATATGTAAAACAAATAGCAGATGAAATTATTACCACTTGTTTAAATATATTTCCAATAGAATTTCATTTCAATGATGAATTATACAGAGCTTTATTATTACATTTAAGACCTATGTTAAATCGTGTTAAATATAAAATTTTTATAAAAAATCCTATTTTAGATGAAGTTAAATTAGAATTATCAGAGTTAATGATTTTATTAAAATTGGTAATGTCTAAAATAGAAATAAAATATAATTTGTCTAAGATTAGTGAAGATGAAATAGCATATTTAACAGTATATTTTCAAAGTGCTATTGAAGAGGTTATTAATAAAAAATCAGTTATAATAGTTTGTTCTAGTGGAATTGGTACATCACATTTATTAGAAAAAAGAATAAAAAATTATTTTCCAGAGTGGAATATTGTAGATGTTGTTTCAGCTAAACAATTAGAAACAGTATTATCTTTAAAATATGTAGATTTAGTAATATCAACGGTACAGTTACAAATTTCTATAGATAAACCAGTAGCATATGTAAGTGCTTTATTTAATAAGACGGATGAAAGACGCATTAGAGAGTCTTTTATAAAGAAACTACCAATAGAAAGAGAAATGAAAGAATTAGATACTATTAAATTATTAACGCCAAAACAATTAAATAATATAGTAAAGAATAGTATTTTTCTCAAAAATATTCAAATAGAATCAATAATAAATATTGATTTTTATAAAAATGATAATTTAGGAACAGAAATTTTCTTGAAAGATGATATAAAAAAAGATAAATATAATATAAATATTTTTATAAAAAATAAATTTATTTCTAATGATAAAATAAAAATTTTATATAATTGGATTTTAAATAATCTTTGATAGGGGTGATCATATGAACATAGAAGAAGTGTTAAGTGAAAATCTAATTGTTTTGGATATGAAGGCTAGAAATAAGGAAGAAGCAATTAGAGAATTAGCAGAAATATTATATAAAGAAAGGAAAATTTTTGATAAAGAACTATTTGTAAAAGATGTTTATCTAAGGGAAGCAGAGGGTCAAACAGGATTAGGTAATCATATTGCTATACCTCATGGGAAATCAGATGCAGTACAAGTGACATCTATTATTTTTGGAAGAACTATAAATGATTTGATATGGGAATCTCCTGATGATAAACCAGTTCATGTTGTGATTTTATTTGCTGTTAGAAATGTAGATAAGACAACAGTACATTTAAAATTATTGTCTCAAGTAGCGATGGCATTAGCAGATGATGAGACTTTAGAAAAATTACTTACAACACAAGATAAAAAAGAAATAATAAGATTGTTATCCCAAGAAATGGAATAATATATTAAAAATTTATAAAAAAAGGGGAATTTAATTATGTTAATTACAATGAAAGAAATGTTAGATGTTGCTCAAAAAAATAAATTTGCAGTACCTGCTTTTAATGCTGGAACAGGACAATTATTAACAGCTATGATGGAAAGTGCAGAAGAAAAACAAGCACCAGTGATTATGGCTATTCATCCAGATGAATTGAGCTTTTTACGTGATAGTTTTATTAGTAGTGTAATTTATGAAGCAAATCATAGTAAAGTTCCAATGGTATTGCATCTTGACCATGGTGCTACATATGAACAATGTATTCATGCAATTCAATTAGGTTTTACATCTGTAATGATTGATGGTTCTCATTTACCTTTTGAAGAAAATATTGCTTTAACAAAAAAAGTAGTTGATGTTGCTCACTCTGTAGGAGTATCTGTTGAAGGTGAATTAGGAACAATTGGCACAACTGGAGATTCTATTGAAGGCGGAACTACAGAAATTATTTATACTAAGCCAGAAGATGCAAAAGTTTTTGTAGAAAAAACAGGTGTTGACTCTTTAGCAATTGCTATTGGTACAGCACATGGTATTTATCCAAAAGGATTTGTGCCTAAATTAAAATTAGATTTATTAACAGAAATTAGAAATACTGTAGATGTTCCTTTAGTTTTACATGGTGGTTCTAGTAATGCTGATGATGAGATTGCAGAATCTGTAAAACGTGGTATTTGCAAAATTAATATTTCTAGTGATATTAAATACAGCTTTATGAAAGGTGTAGAAAAATATTTAAATGAAAAAGGTTTTGAACGTGAACCAAATGTAATTTATCCATCTTGTATTAGAATGTGTAGAGATACTATCGAAGAAAAAATGGCGTTATTTAATGATATTGATAAAGTAAAATGCTTTAAACTTTAATTTAGTAGTTACTAAAAACTCACAATAGCATGATTATCATGCTATTGTGAGCAATAAGATAAAGATTAAATAAATTTATAATTTATTAAGAGGAGCGATTTTTTATGAATATTGTTGGAGTTGCAGCATGCGTAGCGGGAATAGCACATACTTATATTGCAAAAAAGAAATTAGTACAGGCAGCACAAAAAGCAGGCCATAATATCCAAATGGAAACACAAGGAACAATTGGTGTTGAAGATGAATTAACATCTGAAAATATAAAAAATGCAGATATCGTTATTTTAGCAGTAGATATTCAGATAAAAGGAAAAGAACGTTTTAAAGGAAAAAAAATGGTAGAAGTTCCTACAGAAATTGCAGTACATTCACCAACTGCATTGATTAAGAAAATGGAAGAAATTATCAGAAAATAAAGAGGAGTGGGAATAATGGGTTCTTTAGTCGAGTCTTTACAGATAAGAAAACATATAATGACTGGTATATCTTATATGATACCATATGTTTGTGCTGCTGGTATGTTGATGGTAATAGGTAATATTTTTGGTGGACAAACTATTACAGATTATAGAGCAGGATTTTCCATTCCTGATGCTTTAACTACCTTAGGTGGAGATGGTTTAGGTTTATTGCCAGTATTTATCTCAACTTTTATTGCATACTCTATTGCAGATAGACCAGGGATTGCACCCGGATTTTTACTTGGACTTTTATGTAAAGCTAATGGATTTGGATTTTTAGGTGGCTTATTAACAGGATATTTAGGTGGATTTTTAGTAAATTATTTAAAGAAAAAAATAAAAGTTCCAAGTTTTATGGAAGGTATTGTTCCACAGCTAATTTTACCATTATTAACAACAATTATCGTAGGTTTATTTATGGAATATGTATTAGGCATAGCAATTTTAGCTTTGACAGATGGCATATATAATTTATTGACTAGCTTACAAGATGGAAATTCTATATTAATTTTAGGTTTAGCAGTGGGAATTTTAGGTGCTATTGACTATGGCGGACCAATAAATAAAGTAACTTTTGTTTTTGCTCTACAATTAATGACTCAGGGCATAGGTGAAATGATTGCAATTATTATTTCTGTATCAATGATTGCTCCATTTGGTCTTACAATTGGATTTTTCTTAAGTAAATTATTTAGAAGAAATATTTTTGCAAGACAAGAAATTGAAGCTTTAAAATCAGCATTTTTAATGGGTTGCTGCCAGATAACAGAAGGTTCTTATCCAATAATTTTAAATGATTTAGTACGAATTACAATTTGTACAGCAGCAGGTAGTGCTGTATGTGGAATGATGGTAATGTATTTCCAATGTGCTTCTACCGTTCCAGCAGGTGGTTTTTTTGCTCTACCAGGAATATCTAATCCAGCTCTTTGGTTATTAAGTTTATTATCCGGTTCTGCAGTATTTGCTTTATTATTACAATTCTTAAAGAGAAAACCAACAGAAGATGCAATTGAAGATGAAGAAAATGAAAAAGAATTAGATTTATCTAGCATTAAGATTTCTGGTTGATTTATTAAGTGTAAGTATTGATTTTTCAATACTTACACTATTATTTAATGGGATTAATAAGATGATTAATAGAGAAAAAATTGCACGATTTAATAATCAAGATGTATATCAATACAATTTACAAAATAATCAAGGTATGCAGGTTTCCATATTAAATTATGGCGGGATTATTACTAAAATATTGTTTTGCGATAAAAATGGTATAAAAGACAATAGAGTATTATCATATAAAGATATATTTTTGTATAAAGATAATCCTATGTTTTTTGGAGCAATTATTGGAAGAGTTGCAGGTCGTATTAGTAATGGAACATATAAATTAGATGGTAATTTATATGAACTAGAGAAGAATGAAAAAGATAGACATCTACATGGTGGAACAAGAGGTTTCCATCATAAATTTTGGAATGTAAATATTAAAGAGAACGATAAAAAATCTACATTACAATTAACATTAATAGATGAAGAACATGATGGATTTGTCGGAGATTTAGCTGTACTAGTTGAATATAGTTTAGATGATAATAATGTTTTAGAAATACATTATTTTGTTCAGACAAATAAAAAGACTATTTGTAATATGACTAATCATATGTATTTTAATTTATTAGGTAGTAAAAATGAGGATAACATTAAAAATCATTATTTAAAAATTGATGCTGATACAGTTGCTGTAGTTGATGAAAAAACTTTACCAACATGGGATTTTTTTAGTGTGGATAATGAAAAGACTTTTAATTTTAAAGAGTTTAGAAAAGTAGGGTTATATGGAATGAATACTCATGAACAACAAAAAATTGTAAGTGAAGGTTATGACCATGCTTTTAAATTAAATAAAAAATCTATAAATGATATTTCTTTAAAAGAAAGTAAAACAGGAATACGGGTAGATGTGAATACTACTGAAGATGCTGTAATTATATATTCTTGTAACAAAGTTGATATACCATATGATTTAGAATCACATAAATTGAGAAAATATCATGGTATAACAATAGAAACTCAACAATTACCAGATATTGTTAATACAAAAGAAATAGATAAAATCATAATTACACCTGATAAACCATATGATAGTAGAACTACATTTAAATTTAGTTTAGAGAAAGGAAAATAATCATGAAAAGATCAGAAATTAATAAAATTATAGATTATACAATTGACAAAGCTGAATTTTTTAAAATTCCATTACCTCCATTTGCTTTTTATACAGCTGAAGATTGGAAAAAAGTGACAGCAGATGAAGCCGAAATTGTAGATAATATGCTAGGTTGGGATATTACTGATTTTGGTACAGGTGATTTTAAACATGTAGGGCTTACTATTTTTACTTTTAGAAATGGTAATTTTAATTTAAAAGATAAATATCCAAAAAATTATTGTGAAAAATTATTATTTGTTAGAGATGGCCAAATTTTACCATTCCATTTTCATTGGTATAAAATGGAAGATATCATAAATCGTGGTGGCGGTACTTTAAAATTGACTTTATATAATGCAGATGAAAATGAAGGTTTTGCAGATACACCTGTAGAAGTAACTGTAGATGGCAAAAATATTACTATTCCAGCTGGTGGAGAAATTTTCTTAAAACCAGGTCAGAGTGTAACATTAAAACCATATCAATATCATCAATGGCAAGGCGTAGAAGGTACAGGAGATATTGCTTTATTTGAAGTTTCAACTACTAATGATGATACTAAAGATAATCGTTTCTATGAGGCTCAAGCACGCATTCCAGATGTTGAAGAAGATGATGTTGTAAAATATTTAATGTTTAAAGATTATAAAGATTATATAACATATTAATTATTTAAAAATAAACTATCTATAGTTAATATATTACTATAGGTAGTTTATTGTATATTAAAGGGGTAATTTTTATGAAATATTTATTAGGTTTAGATATAGGTACTTCAGCGACAAAGACAGTATTATTTGATGAAACTATGAAAGTTATAGCTTCAGCTTCAGAAGAATATCCAATGTATCAACCACAAAATGGTTGGGCAGAACAAAATCCAAAAGATTGGTATAATGCTTCCTTACATACAATTCAAGAAGTTTTGGCAAAATCTAAAATTAATCCTGAAGATGTAAAAGGTGTAGGTTTATCTGGTCAAATGCATGGGCTAGTAATGCTTGATGAAAATAATGAAGTAATTCGTCCTTCAATTATTTGGTGTGACCAAAGAACAGTAAAAGAATGTGAAGAAATCACTGCTAAGGTTGGAGCTGAAAGATTGATAAAAATTACAGCTAATCCAGCATTGACAGGATTTACAGCATCAAAAATTTTATGGGTTAGAAATAATGAAGCAGAAAATTACGCAAGATGCAAACATATTTTATTACCAAAAGATTATGTACGTTTTTGTATGACAGGTGAGTATGCAACAGAAGTATCTGATGCAAGTGGAATGCAATTATTAGATATTCCAAAACGTCAATGGTCAGATGAGATTTTAGAAAAACTTGATATAGACAAAAATTTATTGGCAAAAGTATATGAATCTCCAGAAGTAACAGGACATATTAATGATGAATTTGCTAAATTATCAGGACTTAGCACTGATACAGTAGTTGTAGGTGGTGCAGGAGATAATGCAGCAGCAGCTATTGGTACTGGTATTGTAAAAGATGGCAAAGCCTTCACTACAATTGGTACAAGTGGTGTGGTATTTGCACATACAGATAAATTAAGTATTGATCCCAAAGGTAGAGTACATACTTTTTGTTGTGCAGTACCAGGTTGTTGGCATGTAATGGGTGTAACACTTGCAGCAGGTTTATCACTTAAATGGTTCCGCGATAATATAGCTGATAATTATAAAGCAAAAGCAGAAGAATTGGGAAAAGATCCATATGTACTCATGAATGAAGCAGTAGCAAAAATTCCATGTGGCAGTGATAGATTGATGTATTTACCATATTTGATGGGCGAAAGAACACCACATCTTGATCCAAATTGCAGAGGCGTATTCTTTGGTTTATCTGCAATTCATACAAAAGAAAATATGATGAGAGCAGTCATGGAAGGTGTAGCATATTCACTTAGCGATTGTTATGACATTTTGAAAGAAATGGGTGTAACAGTAGATGAAATGATGGCATGTGGTGGCGGTGGCAAAAGCCCAGTATGGCGTCAGATGCTTGCAGATATGTTTGAATGTGAAGTAAAAACATTGACTTCTGAAGAAGGTCCAGCATTAGGGGTAGCTATTTTAGCTGGTGTAGGAGCTGGAATTTTCAAAGATGTAGTATCTGCTTGTGATGAATTTATCAAAACAGGAACAAATTGCAGTCCAATAAAAGAAAAAAGTGAATATTATAAACAAGGACATGCTTTATACAAGAAAGTATATGCGCAATTAAAGGATTGTTATCAGGATTTAGCCGAATTGAAAAAAAGCTAGTACAAAATTGTACTAGCTTTTTTAGATAAGTTATATTTTTAAAGAAAGTTGTTAGCGATTTTGTTTAATTATTTAATGTAATTAGCAATTAATTCTACAGCTTTATCTATGCCACAGCGACCTACATTGATTATCATGTCATAATCTGCGCAATCACCCCATGTAGAACCTGTATAATAATTATAGTAAGAAGCACGTTTAGCATCTTCTTTTTTTAATGTAGCTAAATCTTTATGATAAACATTAGTGCCTCGTATTTTGCGGAATTCATCATCTGCACAAATAAAGAAGTGATGAGCATTTTTTACATCTTTCAAAATGAAATTAGCACAGCGACCGATAAAAATACCAGAATTTTTTTCAGCAAGTGCTTTGATAGCTTTTGATTGTGGAGTGAATAAATAATTATCGTCTTCTACATTCAAATCAGCAAACATAGTTTCATATGGAGACACACTGCCATAGAGATTGTCATATGTTAAATCTAATTCATCAAGAGAAACACCTTTTTCAAGATGAGCAGAAATAAATGCTACAAGTTTGCGGTCATATAAAGGTATTTGTAATTGTTTAGCTAATTTTTCAGCGATTTCACGACCACCAGCACCATATTGACGACCAATAGTAATAATACAATTACTCATGAAATAATCCTCCTATTTATAAGAGAGCACCTACAAAAGTAGATGCTCTTTATTATTATTTATTATATTTATCTTTAATTAAGCAAAAGGATTTTCTGTTGGGTACATCATAGTTTTTGGCTGATTGAAAGCTACATCTTCAACACCTAAGAATTTGAAGATACTGAATAAAGCTTTACCATAATGACCGAATGCTACAGCACCATGATGTGGATATTGTTTTTCAATGAGTACATGACGATAGAAACGACCCATTTCAGGAATAGCGAAGATACCGATACCACCGAAGGAACGAGTAGCAACAGGTAATACTTCACCTTCTGCTATATAAGAGCGTAATTGTCCAGCTGCATTGCTTTGGAGACGATAGAATGTGATTTTACCTGGAGCAATATCGCCTTCCAAAGTACCACGAGTGATATCTGGAGTGCCACCATTTTCAAGTAAACGATTTTGGATAAGCTGATATTTGATAGCACCTTTAGCGAGTTTGCACATTGGAGTATTACCGCAATGGAAGCCCATGAATGTATCTTTGAGAGTGTAGTTTTTATATTTTGGTGCAATATCTTCTTCAAATAAATCTTTTGGTACGGAGTTGTTGATATCTAGAAGAGTTACAGCATCGCAACTTACGCAAGTACCAATATATTCGCTGAGTGCGCCATAGATATCTACTTCACAAGCAACAGGAATACCACGAGATACAAGACGGCTATTTACATAGCATGGTTCAAAACCGAATTGAGATGGGAATGCAGGCCAGCATTTATTAGCAAATACTACATATTTTCTAGAACCTTTATGTTTTTCAGCCCAATCAAGTAATGTTAATTCATATTGAGCCATGCGTTTTAAAAGATCTGGATATGGATTAGCTGTGCCCATTTCTTCAGCCATATCTTTAACGATATCATCAATGCGTGGGTCATCAGCATGTTCTTTATAAGAAACGAGTAAATCAAGTTCGGAGTTTTCTTCGATTTCTACGCCTAAATCATAAAGTGGTTTGATTGGAGCATTGCAAGCAAAGAAATCTTGTGGACGAGGGCCAAAAGTGATGATTTTTAGATTTGCTACACCGATTAAAGCACGTGCAACAGGATTAAATTCGTTGATCATTTCAGCAATTTCATCAGCAGTACCTACAGGATATTCTGGAATGAATGCTTTGATTTTTCTAAGACCGAGATTGTAAGAGCAGTTGAGCATACCGCAATAAGCATCGCCACGACCATTGATGAGGTCTTTGCCTGTTTCTTCAGCAGCAGCTACATACATTACAGGGCCATCGAATTTTTGAGCAATTAAAGTTTCAGGAGTTTCTGGGCCGAAGTTACCTAAGAAAACAACTAAAGCATTACAACCAGCAGTTTTAACTTCTTCAACTGCTTTGAGCATATCGATTTCATTTTCTACTACAGTTTGAGCTTCGAAAATTTCACCATATTGTTTAGTGTAAGCTTCAACAATTGCTTTTCTACGATTTTCAGAAAGAGAAACGATAAAGCAATCACGACTTACAGCAATGATACCAAGTTTTACATTAGGAATATTATTAAACATGAATATACTCTCCTTTTATATATACACTAATATATTTACGATTTTATTTTGTTATTGTGTTTTGTGTGCTTAGGCACAATCAAGAACAATTAAAGAATATCATGTAGTAATGTTTTTGTCAATAATAATTTTTTAGAAAATTTATAATAATGGTTTAATGGAGAAAACGTCTTTTTATAAAAAGTGTTAGTCATTCAAAAAACTTTAAAAGATAATATTTTTACTTATTTATAATAAAATAGAAAAATATATTAAAAAATCTGAAAAATGCTAAAAATAAATATTGACGGATAAATTCAAAGATGATATATTTAAAACAATAAATGTGCTTAAGCACAAAAGAGAGGCGGTAAATGATGAAATATTTATTAGGTTTAGATATAGGAACTTCAGCGACAAAGACAGTATTATTTGATGAAACTATGAAAGTTATAGCTTCAGCTTCAGAAGAATATCCAATGTATCAACCACAAAATGGTTGGGCAGAACAAAATCCAAAAGATTGGTATAATGCTTCCTTACATACAATTCAAGAAGTTTTGGCAAAATCTAAAATTAATCCTGAAGATGTAAAAGGTGTAGGTTTATCTGGTCAAATGCATGGGCTAGTAATGCTTGATGAAAATAATGAAGTAATTCGTCCTTCAATTATTTGGTGTGACCAAAGAACAGTAAAAGAATGTGAAGAAATCACTGCTAAGGTTGGAGCTGAAAGATTGATAAAAATTACAGCTAATCCAGCATTGACAGGATTTACAGCATCAAAAATTTTATGGGTTAGAAATAATGAAGCAGAAAATTACGCAAGATGCAAACATATTTTATTACCAAAAGATTATGTACGTTTTTGTATGACAGGTGAGTATGCAACAGAAGTATCTGATGCAAGTGGAATGCAATTATTAGATATTCCAAAACGTCAATGGTCAGATGAGATTTTAGAAAAACTTGATATAGACAAAAATTTATTGGCAAAAGTATATGAATCTCCAGAAGTAACAGGACATATTAATGATGAATTTGCTAAATTATCAGGACTTAGCACTGATACAGTAGTTGTAGGTGGTGCAGGAGATAATGCAGCAGCAGCTATTGGTACTGGTATTGTAAAAGATGGCAAAGCCTTCACTACAATTGGTACAAGTGGTGTGGTATTTGCACATACAGATAAATTAAGTATTGATCCCAAAGGTAGAGTACATACTTTTTGTTGTGCAGTACCAGGTTGTTGGCATGTAATGGGTGTAACACTTGCAGCAGGTTTATCACTTAAATGGTTCCGCGATAATATAGCTGATAATTATAAAGCAAAAGCAGAAGAATTGGGAAAAGATCCATATGTACTCATGAATGAAGCAGTAGCAAAAATTCCATGTGGCAGTGATAGATTGATGTATTTACCATATTTGATGGGCGAAAGAACACCACATCTTGATCCAAATTGCAGAGGCGTATTCTTTGGTTTATCTGCAATTCATACAAAAGAAAATATGATGAGAGCAGTCATGGAAGGTGTAGCATATTCACTTAGCGATTGTTATGACATTTTGAAAGAAATGGGTGTAACAGTAGATGAAATGATGGCATGTGGTGGCGGTGGCAAAAGCCCAGTATGGCGTCAGATGCTTGCAGATATGTTTGAATGTGAAGTAAAAACATTGACTTCTGAAGAAGGTCCAGCATTAGGGGTAGCTATTTTAGCTGGTGTAGGAGCTGGAATTTTCAAAGATGTAGTATCTGCTTGTGATGAATTTATCAAAACAGGAACAAATTGCAGTCCAATAAAAGAAAAAAGTGAATATTATAAACAAGGACATGCTTTATACAAGAAAGTATATGCGCAATTAAA
>OCPZ01000056.1_pt1 | contig 98573 bp, 71 predicted proteins | sample 1538881 | NCBI WGS metagenome assembly OCPZ01 (sample SAMN04571733, study PRJEB22368) | human gut metagenome | biome: human gut; material: stool | host: Homo sapiens | place: Luxembourg | collected 2013-01-11 | reverse complement strand
GCCACAATATTCGCCCCCCTCACTTTGCGAGCAAAGTGAGCTACAGTGCTTCGCCTCAGACCTTCGCCGCATGTCCGCGCATCACCCCAAACTTAAGGAGGTGTCAAACTTATGATAAGTAGGTGTTTAGTAATGTTGAAAAAATAACTTCCACAATTTTGCCGTTGGCAAGTAATATTTAAGGGGTGTTCTATAAACTAATATTGACCACCTACTTAACGCTTGGTCTTCTATATTTAGAAATCCCTCCTTCATTTTCTTCGCAACTTTTTGGCCGTGCCGTTTTTGTGTCTCGAAAATTTTGATTTCCTTTGTAAGGATATTAGTTTGTTTTTTCATCCTCACAACGCAGGAGGTTTTCCGTCTCTCCCAAGAATAATGTTTGCGGACGTTCAGACAAGTCGGTTGGCGAGAACATGGAAGCAGAATTAGGCAGCTTGCCAAGCATTCGTCGGAACCTCCTTTTGAACACCCACTTACCATTACTAAACATTATGCGCGACCATTCCCTCCAGGCTTTGATCGATTTTTCCGCCGGCTGCAATTTCAGTGTGATTCTGGTGGCATGCGTGCTTTTGCTGATCAGGCGAAAGAGAACGCGGCTCCATCATTTGTCGAGCTTGTTTTTTATATATTTAGCAGGCATCAATTTCGTTTTGTTCTTCCAGTTTTATATCCACAATTTCTTTGGCAGCCAGTTGGTCGTGGCCACCAATCTGTTGCAGGCCACCGTCATCCCCTTTGGCGTTTGTTTGTTGCGCGAACTGACACACCCCGGCCGCGTTGGCCGCCGCATGCTGCTCTTCAACATGCTTTCGTGTTGGACCATGCTGCTCGTATATTGGGTGTTGAAAAGCGAATTCATTTATTACCTCTTCATCTTTGCCCTCCTCATCTATGGCATCGTTGGTCTCTCCTGCGCCGTATTTGCCGCCCATCGTTACGACTTGAAACTCAAAGATTGGAGTTCCTACACCGAAGGCGTTGATTTGCGGTGGTTGGGCAAGACGGTGTGGGCGTTTTTAGGTATCTTTGCAGTGTGGATTATCGCCAGTTTTCTCAACCAAGAGTGGGTGGTTGTGCCATACAATTTCAGCATCTGCTCCTTCTTCGCCGTGATCGCCTATTGCTTGTCGCGCCAGCAAGTGGTGGATTTCTCCAAAGAGAATCCCTTCGATGGTGCCGACGGGCAAGATGCCGCACTGGCAGACGGCCCAGAGAAAGCACCGGCTGCGGAAGAAGCCGATGAAGAAGTGGTTCCCTTTAAGCAGGCTTTGCATGAACGCATGGTGCAAGTTTTCGAGACAGAGCGCGTGTTCTTAGACAAGAAACTAACCATCGTTCGCTTGGCAGAGATTGTCGGCACCAACCGCACCTACCTCAGCAATTTCATCAACACCGAACTCCAGAGTTCATTCTCCGACTATGTCAACGGCTACCGCGTCTCGTTTGCCAAGACCTTGCTGGTTGAGAACAACGCCCCGCTCGATGTCATTGCGGAAATGTCTGGTTTCAACAGTGTGTCTTCCTTCCGCCGTATGTTTAGCGCCGTTGAAGGCTGCACGCCGGGGCAATACCGACGGAAAGCCTGTAGCGAGAAAGCCGACGGGGACATTCAACCATCAGATGTTAAGTAGGTGCTCAAAATTATTTTATAGTATCCATGCAGGGGAGGACCTGTACTAAACTAATTCTGAACACCTACTTAATGAAAATACTTGAATCATTCATGCAGGGCAAGTTGGATTCCGTGGCCCTTTGCGAAGACGGTTTTGTGACGACCGAACATTTTGCGGCCGTGATTGACGGTAGCACTTCCAAACGCGCAACGAGCATGGCGACTCCTTCAAAAGCCAAGAAAGCCCCAGAAGCTGCGCAGAAGAGCGGAGGCCGCCAGGCGATGGAGCGCATCTCGATGGCGATCGGAACGCTGCCGGAGGATGCCACCATGGAAAGCGCAGCGCGTTGTTTCACGCAGGCGCTCCGCAACGATATGCCCGAAGCGGCCCTCACGTGTGCCGCCTTGCGGCCGACGTGCTCCGCCGTTGTTTACAGCAGAATGCGGAGAGAAGTATGGCTGTTCGGCGACTGCCAATGCAGGTTTGAAGGCAAGACCTATGACAATCCCAAGCACGTTGACGAAATCCTGACCCTTGCCCGTTGCGAAGCCGTGGCCTATCTGCTCTCAAAGGGCGCGTCGGCCGACAGCATACGCCATTTTGATGCCGGACGGGCCTTCATCTACGACGCTTTGCGCGACCAGACCAATTTCCAAAACGACCCCGATGTTCGCAATCCCTACCGCTACACCGTGTTGGACGGAACGGAAATGGATCTTTCCACCGTGCCTGTGTTGGCCGTGCCTTCGTCGGTCAAGAAACTCATTCTGGCTTCAGACGGATACCCCGTTTTGCGCGACACATGGCGCGAAACAGAAGACGAACTCCAACGCCTGCTGCGCGAGGACCCGCTTTGCATCCATGAGAATGCGGCCACGAAATGCCTGATGGAAGGGCAGGTGTCGTTTGACGACCGCACTTATCTCGCGTTGGAAGTATAGTACGTGATACTCCATATAATATATAATATAGCGAGGTGCGAAGCATCGTAAACATCCGATAACCGTACTCCATAAAAAAGCGTATGAAAATATCATTGTTGCAAATAGACGTCGCATGGCGGGATGCCCAGGAGAACATCCGGCGGGCAGAGTCGTTCATGGCTTCCCAGCCCGGCGCCGACCTTTATGTCTTGCCAGAAATGTGGTGTACGGGATTTGATGTCTCTCCCGACCAGCACACGTTGGAGCAATCGAAGATGGGCTACGAATGGATGTTGCGGAAGGCCGAAGAACTGAATGCCAGCATTGCCGGTTCTCTGGCGTGGCAGACAGAAGAAAGTGCGCGTAGCGGTCGGTTTGTCAACACCCTGTTTGTCATGGGGCCAGACGGCAGCGTTTGCCACTACGCCAAGCGCCATCTCTTTGGCTACGGCGGAGAAGATGCCCATTATCTTTCCGGTTGCCAGCGCGTGGTGATGCAAGTGGGCGACGTGCGCGTTCTGCCGCAAATCTGTTACGACCTCCGCTTTCCCGTGGCCTCGCGCAACACGGCGGAAAACCCTTACGACCTCATCCTCTATGTGGCATCGTGGCCTGCCAGCCGTCAAACGGCATGGGACGTACTGCTGCGTGCGCGAGCCATTGAAAACCAATGCTACGTGGCGGGCGTTAACCGTTTCGGCGATGATTTGCATTGCCATTACGAGGGCGGCACCACCCTGATAGACCCTTACGGCAACAGCCTTTTCTCGCTCCGCAGCAGTGCCGCCTGCGCTTCAGCGGAAATCGACTTGCAGAAGATGCGGCAGTTCAGAGAGAAATTTCCCGTGCTGAAAGATGCAGATGTTTTTTAGTAAAGGGTAGGCCTGAAAATGCTGCGAAACGCCCGATAATTCAGAACCCCATAACCCATTAACCCCCGTGCTATATAAAGAACAACCATATTTGGCAGCCCCCGACCGCTACGAGAATGGGCCAGCCTATCGCCGTTGCGGAAAAAGCGGCATCCTTTTGTCGGCCGTCTCGCTCGGCCTCTGGAAAAACTTCGGAAGCCAGCGCCCGTTGTCGGAAAGCCGCTCGTTGATTCACTACGCTTTCGACCACGGCATCGTGCATTTCGATTTGGCCAACAACTACGGGCCGCCTCCCGGAAGTGCCGAAGAGACGTTTGGCGAAATCATGCAGACGTCTCTCAAACCCTATCGCGACGAACTCTTCATCTCCACGAAAGCCGGCTACGAAATGTGGACCGGGCCTTATGGGAACTGGGGCAGCCGGAAATCGCTCATTGCCTCGCTCAACCAGAGTTTGCAGCGCATGAAACTGGATTATGTCGACCTCTTCTATACCCACCGCTATGACCCGCAGACCCCCTTGGAGGAAACCCTTCAGGCGTTGGTGGACATTGTTCGCCAGGGCAAGGCGCTCTATGTGGGCATCTCCCGCTGGCCCCTCGAGGCCACGAAGTTCGCCTTTCAGTATTTGCGCAGCCGCGATGTGCCGTGTCTGTGCTATCAGGGCCGCCTTAACTTGCTCGACCGCGCCCCCGTGGAAGAAGGTATTTTGGAAGAAGTTCAGCGCGAAGGCACTGGTTTCGTGTCGTTCTCCCCGTTGGCGCAAGGCATGCTGACCAATCGCTATTTGAACGGCATCCCTGCCGATTCTCGCATCCGTCTCGAAACTACCCTCAAGGAAGAAAACCTCACGCCAGAATTGTTGCAGAAGCTCCAGCGTCTCAATGATTTCGCCGTTTCGCGCGGCGACACCTTGGCGCAGCTGGCGCTCCGCTGGGTGTTGCAGCATGAAGGCGTCACCTCCGTGATTGTCGGGGCAAGCAAAAAGGAGCAGTTGGCCGACAATTTGCGCTGTGTCGAGAGAGACAAACTGGCAGACGAAGAACTACGCCAGATTGAACACATCTTGTCGGGCAGATAAAGCAGTTTGATAACATCTCATTCTCATCATAAAATTATGTCAGAAAACATTTCAGCAGACCTCATCTTCAAATATTTCCCCAATCTCAGCGAAGAGCAGCGCCGCCAGTTTGAGGCGCTCGATGCGCTCTATCACGATTGGAACGCCAAAATCAATGTCATCTCCCGAAAGGACATCGACAATCTCTACCCCCACCACGTACTCCATTCCCTGGGTATCGCCAAGGTCATCAATTTCCGACCTGGCACCTCGGTGATGGACATCGGCACGGGCGGCGGTTTTCCTGGCATCCCCTTGGCCATTCTTTTCCCAGAGGTCAAGTTCCATTTGGTGGACAGCATCGGCAAGAAAATCCGCGTGGCCAATGCCGTGATTGAAGCCCTCGGACTGAAAAACGCCGAGGCCGTACACCGCAACGTCATCGAGGAAAAGGGCAAGTTTGATTTCGTCGTGTCGCGTGCCGTGATGGATTTCTCGGAACTCTACAGACTCGTGAAGAAGAACATCGCAGGAAAGTCAAGCAACGCCCTACCCAACGGCATTATCTGTCTGAAGGGCGGCGACCTCGTGAACGAAATGGCCCCCTTTAAGAAGTGTTGCGAGGTGTGGAATCTCTCGCAGTATTTTGAGGGCGAATTTTTTGAAACCAAGCAGGTGGCTTACGTCATGGCGTGATTGGCGCGGCCCGTTGGTCAACCCTACGTAATGCTGAAAGAATAAGTAGAAAATATGCTGAACATACAACATTTCAAAGTCAACTTCATTGAGGAGAATTGTTATGTCGTGAGCGACGAGACCCACGAGGCCGTCATCATCGACTGCGGCGCTTTCTTCCCCGAAGAGAAAGCGGCCATTTCTTCCTATCTGGCCGAAAACAAACTCGTGTTGCGCCATCTGCTCTGCACCCACGGCCATTTCGACCATGTCTTCGGCGCACAGTTTGTTTGCGACACCTATCATCTTCAGCCCGAGATGTGCGCCGACGAGGTGCCGACCTATCTGCAGGCCGCAGAACAGATGCGCATGTTCCTTCATCGCGACTTTCCGCTCACCTTGCCAAGCGTCGGAAACACGTTTAAGGACGGCGACCTCATCACCTTCGGCAGCCACCAGTTGCGTGTCATCGAAACGCCAGGGCATACGCCTGGCGGCGTCTGCTTTTATTGCGAGGCTGAGAGGCTGATTTTCAGCGGCGACAGCCTTTTTTGCCACGAAATCGGACGATGTGACTTGCCTGGGGGAAATGAAGCCCAACTTATTCGTGTGTTGAAAGAAAAAATATTATCTTTGCCAAGTGATGTCAATGTCCTTCCGGGACATGGCGTGGCAACCACCATCGGAGAAGAAAAGCGGGCTAACCGCTATCTCCTGTAAGACTTGTGGCAGACGGAGCGGCCCCCTTCGGTCTGTGCTATTTTCTGCCTCCCTCTAAAGACAATAATATACCGCGAAGAAACGTCTGTCTGCCGATGTCCTGAAAATAGGAAACGCTGGGCCGCCTTCGTAAAAGTTTTATGCTTATGGATAAAAAAATATTACTCTTCTTGGCGCTTAGCGCTGCCGGCTATCCGCTGTGCAGCCAGGCCCAGAGTCAGTTTAAACTGCAAACGCAGGAAATCAAAAATGCTGACAACGAGCCGGCCCCGGTTTTTCCTGTGCCGAGCGACCGGCAGTTGAAATGGAATGAAACGGAGTTCTATGCCTTCTATCATTATGGAATGAACACCTATACCGACAAAGAGTGGGGTGGCGGTGGAGAACCGGAAAGCAAGTTCGCTCCGACAGCCAAGCCCAATCCGCGCCAGTGGCTCGAAACAGCCAAAAAGGCTGGCATGAAGGGCGGCATCGCCGTTGTCAAACACCACGACGGTTTCTGCCTGTGGCCAACGGAAACCACCACACACAGTGTGCTGAAAGCTGGAAATGCCAACGGCCGCGCCACTAATATCCCCAAAGACTTTGCTGAGGCTGCCCACGACCTCAAGATGAAGTATGGCTTCTATGTTTCGCCCTGGGACATGAACAGCGCCTATTGGGGCGACGGCACTGACAATTATGCCAAGAAGGTGTTCTTGCCTCAGTGTGCCGAGTTGGCAAAATATGGCGCCGACCAGTTTGAAATGTGGTTCGATGGTGCAACCGGAGGAGACCACGCTGGCTACTATGGCGGTGCCAACACCACGCGCACCATCAGTGATGCAGGCATCTATTATGATATGCCCAACTTGCGCGACTCCATCCACAATATCTGCCCCAACATCATCATGTGGGGTCTTGGCGGCGAAGCCCGCTGGATTGGCAATGAAGCAGGATGGGCCGGAGAGACCTGTTGGTCGATGGGCGACGGCACGAGCGGTGACGAAAATGGCTGGCTCTGGCATCCGGGAGAGAGCGACGCCAAGGCTACCAACAAGGGATGGTTTTGGCATGCTGGCGAATCGCCTTTAAGCGCAGAACGCCTCTTCCAGATGTATCTCGAAACCGTTGGCCGCAACGCAACGCTCATCTTGAATCTCCCGCCCGACAAGTCGGGCAGTCTGCCTCCTGCAACGGTAAACGTCATGACGGATTTGGGAAAACTGCTCACCAAGCGTCTCGGAACGGACTTGGCACGCAACGCCAAAGTGACGGTCTCTGAAGAACGCAAGGCCGGAGCGGCACGCAATTATGTCGCCACCAATCTGACGGACGACAACAAAGACACTTACTGGGCGCCCAACGACGGAACAGCAACTGCCACGATTACTTTGCAATGGGATGAACCGCAGACGGTTCGCTATGTCTCGATGATGGAATACATCAAACTCGGACAGCGCGTGAAAGGCTTTACCATTGAAACCAGTATGAACGGAACGACTTGGACTTCACGCGGCGGAGCCATTGCCAAGACAACTATCGGCTATAAGCGCATCATCCCGCTCAATGGCAGCACCTCGGCCAGCTATACGGAAAATGGTTTCCAAGCCAAATACCTGAGAGTGAAGATAACAAACAGCAAGGCTTGTCCGCTGCTTCATACGCTTTCTGTTTACTAAGTCATGACGAAGGGTGGGAGCAAATATGTTCCACAAAGGATGCTCTCCGCCCCAACATTCTGTTTTCCATAATAAGTATTATATGAGAAATCTTCAAAAATATATCGCACTGACGGCTTTCGCTCTGCCAATGGCGCAGCAGGCGCAAACGGTAATCGGATTCGAAGACGAAAGCCAGTTCAAGTCAATCGGTGTCTACGACTCGTGGGCACATTCGCCGTTCAGAACAGGAGCACTGAAGGGCAACGTGCAAATTGTTGACAACGACCAGCTCAACGCTCCTGATGCAGAAACTGGTGTGGTGCCCAATGGCACAGCCAAATTGCTCGCTTTCCAGCGTTCGCGCTTTGCTGGCAACTTGTTTGGCGCCCGCATTGATCTGAAAGAACCCATCAAACTGACGCCCAAGAAGCAGTTTGTTCATGTCATGATCCACAAGGAGAAGGCTGGACGCGTGATGCTCATCGGTCTCGGCAAGCGTCCAGAACGTGTCGGACAGAAAGAGACAGAGCAGTTTACCGTGCTTTCCAGCAAGACCATCACGCCAGGAAAATGGCAGGATGCCGTCTTCGCCATCAATGGCGCTGAGGGCGCTGAGGTTAACGCCTTGGTGGTGGTGCCCGACTGCGAGTCGACACACAATCTCGCTGCCGACTTCGCCGCATATATCGACGAAATCGAGGTGAACTCTTCTGGTGCTTCCCGCATCGTCTATGGCATCTATCCCATCAATTTCCCGAAAAACACGAAGCAGAGCCGCAGCGACCGTTACACCAGCAGCATCGGTTTTTCTTGCGCTTCCAGTGGAAAACAAACCATTGCCGTCAATCAGAAAACCACCCAGAAACTCTATACAGAGGTCTTTTCTGAAGGCTTCTGCGTGAAGCCGGGTGAGAGCGTGACGCCAACGGTGAACTATACGCCGGGAACTTGGATGCACTCTTACGTGTATCTCGACAAGGGAAATGATGGACGCTTTGACGTGGAGATTGTCGATGACGGAACGCTCCCTGAGGCTTCCGACCTCGTGTCGTATTCTTACTATGAAGGCAAGAACAGTCTGGGCGCAAGTGCCAATGCTGGTTCTGCCGTCCAGCCGCCTTCATTCACAATTCCTGCCGACATGAAGCCGGGCTTCTACCGCCTGCGCTACAAGGTGGACTGGGACTGCACCGATGCCGGCGGCAACGACACGCCGGGCAACCTCATCGCAGCCAACGGCGGTGTGATTGTTGACACGCGTTTGAACGTTCACAACGACATGGTGACCATCTATCGTGCAACGGCGGCCAACGGCGGCGGACTGAATGGCGACATTCTCAAGGCCGATGGTACGGACTTTACCACTGAGGAAATTCCGTTTGGAAAGCCTTATACTATCAAGGCACAGCCAGCGCCGGGCTTCGTGCTCTCGCACGTGGTGCTCCGTCATGGATATGGTCTCGATGGCGACAGTCTCTTGAACGACACGCCGCAATATGAAGACGTGATCATTCCGGCTTACCTCTTCAAGGACGGTGCCTACACCATTCCAGCAGAATATGTGGACGGCATGGTGCGCCTCATTCCTTATTTCAGTTCAAGAACGTCTTCGTTCGTGACGGACGATGATTACGGTACGCATTTTGACAAAGCAACGGCCACTGTGACACGCACAGACCGCCGACTGACGGCGCTGAAATTCATTGCCAAAAAAGGAGGTACGAGCACTTTGGGATTGGGCTCTTCTGGTGACAATTTCGTTTACCGCGACATGACGAAAAAGGAAGTATCGGTGTTGCCGGGCGATGAGGTGAAAACAACTATCACCTATCGCGGAAAGTCCATGCAGGCGTATCTTTATATCGACTTTAACCAAGACGGACAATTTGATGCCGCCTTGGATGCTAACGGCCAACCGACACCGTCTTCTGAGCTCATCGCCTACAACTATTTTAACGGACGCAACAGCGACGGCAAGGAAATCACAGCCGACCCCGCTGATGTTGCCATCAACACCATGCCGGCATTCAGAATTCCTGAAATGCTCCCGACGGGCAACTACCGCGCACGCCTCAAAGTCGACTTCAATAACATCGACCCAGCAGGCCAGTGGGCTAAAGGCGGCGAAAACAACATCGATGACAACGGTGGCAACGTAGTCGACTTCCTGCTCAATGTTCACAACGATTCACATAAACTCGATGTCAACACCGTCAACGGAAGTGTTCACGGCACCGCCGCAAGCGGTCTGCCGCCAAGGGTGAAGCCCTTCACCGCCCTCGCGGTGCGTGCCGTTCCTGTGGCCGAAGGTTATAAAACCAAAGGTATGGTCATCCGTCACGGCCATAACCTCAATGGTCCTCAGTATATTCGTGGCAACCGTCAGTGGAGCGAGTACACCCGCACTGCCATCTCAAACTATTCCATCCCAAAGGATTCAGTTAACGGAGATGTGGAGATTAATGTCACTTACGAGCCCACTTCTTCTGCCACTTATGAATTGGTATTTGCCGACGAGTTTAACACGGCCGACGGCACTCAGCCAAACGATGCCTATTGGACCCGCTGTACCCGTCAGAGTCCCACGTGGAAGCGTTTCCTTTCAAAGAACAAGCAGGAACATGAACTGACTGGCTACATCGAAGACGGAAAGTTTGTTGCTCGCTGTGTGCCCAACCCGTTCAAGGCCACCGATAATGTCGACATGATCAGCGGCGGCATTCAAACTTACGGCAAATTCTCCGTGCGCTACGGAAAAATCGAAGCACGCCTCCTCACCAACGGCCACACGGGTAACTTCCCTGCTTTTTGGATGATGCCGCAGGACAACAGCGCTGGCTGGCCCTATGGTGGTGAGATTGATATTTGGGAACAGATTAACAATGAGAACGTGTCTTACCACACCATCCACTCACGTTGGGCCAACGGCACTTCCGATGGCAGCCTTTGCCAGGGACAGGGCAACAACCCCAAAAAGGGTGGCACGATGAGCAATGTCACGACGGGCAACTATCACACTTTTACTTTGGAATGGAATGAGAAGTTGCTCACATGGTATGTTGACGGCATCAAGGCTTTCTCTTATGCAAAATCAAGCAAGCAGAGCGACCTCGACCTCGGCCAGTGGCCCTTCGACAAAGCTTTCCACATCATCATAAACCAGTCGGTTGGTAATGGCTCTTGGGCCGCCAACTGCGATACGGGCCACGTCTATGAAACCCTCTTCGACTGGGTGCGCGTTTATCAGACAAAGGACCAGATGTCAACCGGCATCGTGACGGTGCCTGAAGAAAGCCTCCTCAAAGTCAACGTGACTAAAGGACAAATCAATGTCTCGGCTTCCAAACCCATGATGGTCTCTGTTTACGACCTCTACGGCCGTTGCCTGAGTTCCGAGAAGGTGAGTGGCGACAAGACATACAGGATGAACCACGGCATCTATTTCGTTAACAACACCAAGGTGCTTGTGCCATGAACTTCTGAAACGGAGGTGGGATGAAAACGGCTGAGACCGTATGGTTGATACAGTCAAACGGTAATGCGTTTCGACAAACAGGCGCTTTCGGATTAGACATTCCCATCCCTTAGAAATTATCATACAAATTTAAAACAACTTGGCAGGAGATTCTTTTCCTGCCAAGTTGTTTTTGTGAACAGACATGTTTGCAAAAAAGACTCCCTATTCACATGTGGATTATATTAGCTTTCACGTCGGCCTGTCTCTTAGGCTTCTATGACGTTTTCAAAAAGAAATCCTTGGCTGGTAATGCCGTGTTGCCCGTATTGATGGTCAACACCGTGGTGTGTGCTGCGTTTTTCCTTCCCTTCATCTTGATGTCGTTGTGCGGAAACACGCAGTATGTGCCTTTGGCCGGTTGGCATGCCCATGCTTTGGTGTTCCTCAAGGCCGTCATCGTCTTGTCGTCTTGGGTCTGTGGCTATTATGCCATGAAGCATTTGCCGCTCACCATCGTCGGTCCGGTCAATGCCACGCGTCCCGTAATGACCCTTTTCGGTGCGTTGGCCATTTACGGCGAGCAGTTGAACGCCTGGCAATGGGCCGGCGTATCATTGGCCCTGCTTTCGTTTTTCCTTCTCAGCCGCAGTGGCAAGAAAGAGGGCATCCGCTTCAGCCACAACCGCTGGATATTCCTGCTCGTATTGGCAACCGTGCTCGGTTCTGCCAGCGGCCTCTACGACAAATTCTTGATGGCTTCGGTTTCGGAGGGCGGTGCCGGCCTCGACCGCTTCTTCGTTCAGGGATGGTACAACCTCTACCAAGCCGTAATGATGACCGCCGTCATCTTGCTCATCTGGTTTCCCCACCGCCATCAGGGCACGCCCTTCCAATGGCGTTGGAGCATCATCTTGATTTCCGTGTTCCTCACCGCCGCCGACATGGCCTATTTCTATGCCCTTTCATGTCCTGGCGCCATGATTGCCATCGTGTCGATGGCGCGGCGTGGCAGTGTCGTCGTGTCGTTCCTCTTCGGCGCTTTGCTTTTCCGGGAGAAAAACCTCCGTTCGAAATTCATCGACCTCCTCTTCGTGCTTTTGGGCATGATCTGCCTGTTCGTCGGTAGCCGATGAGGCTTCCGCTGGAGTGTCGTGCTGGTTTGAGCTTATACTGAGTAGATGGTCCTGGTTAAAAACGCGAAGAGGGAGAGCAGTTTATACTGTCCTCCCTCTTTGCGTTTGTATGTAAGTAATGGTAAAAAAATAACTTGACCAATTTTGTGGAGTAAGGATAAGGTGTTATTTCTTATGCCCTGTCTTTTTGCCGCTTTTGAAATTTGTCATCGGTCACATAGCCCGCTATGCTCCCTCTTCCAAATTCCAAAACCAACAAAAATACAGGTCAAAATTGCTCAACTTATTCTTTCACCATTACTAAATATGTGCCTGATGACAAAGGCATGTTTGTCGGCAGAGTCTTTATTGTCGGTCTTGCGTTGCGTATTCTGGTTTATTTCTTCAGAATAGGCTCGCAGGTGAGATTGACGCCCAGTTTCTTGAAAATCTTCTGGTCAACTTCGCTCAGCATGACAGTGCAGTGAACTTGGCAGCCGCGCAGTTTCGGCAGTTGCTCAAGCGCCTTACGGCAGTTTTCGTCGTTTTCAGAGAGCACAGAGAGCGCCACCAGAACTTCGTCGGTGTGCAGGCGCGGGTTGTGTCCGCCGAGATATTGAATCTTCGTGTGCTGAATCGGCTCAATCATCGATTGCGGAATCAGTTTGATTTTGTGGTCGATGTTGCCAAGATGTTTCATCACGTTGAGCAGCAGCGCCGCGCAGCATCCCAGGAGTTCGCTTGAGCTGCCAGTGATGATGTCACCGTTCTCCAGTTCGATGGCGGCAGAAGTGTGTCCCGTCAGTTTTTTGCATTCCTTGGCAGCGGTGGTGGTGCGGCGGAAGTCCGTGTCAATCTTTGCCTGGTTGAACAGCATCTGGATTTTGCTGATTTCCGATTCGTTGCAGGCGCCGCGTGCCATTTTGTTGGTGGCATCGTAGTAGCGTCTGATGATTTCGTTCTTCGAAGCGTTGCAGCATACTTCGTCGTTGCTGATGCAGAAGCCAACCATGTTGACGCCCATATCGGTAGGCGACTTGTAGGGGTTGGAACCGTAGATGCCTTCAAAGAGCGCGTTGAGCACCGGATAAATCTCGATGTCGCGGTTGTAGTTGACGGCAATTTTGTTGTAGGCTTCCAGATGGAATGGGTCAATCATGTTCACGTCGTTGAGGTCGGCCGTGGCTGCCTCATACGCGATGTTTACGGGGTGTTTCAGTGGCAGGTTCCAAACGGGGAAAGTCTCAAATTTGGCGTATCCCGCTCTCGTTCCGCGCTTGTTTTCATTGTAGAGCTGGCTCAGGCATACGGCCATCTTGCCGCTTCCAGGGCCCGGCGCTGTGACGATGACGAGGGGGCGTTCCGTTTCCACGAAATCGTTTTTCCCGAAGCCTTCGTCGGAGGCGATGAGCTTCACGTTGTGTGGATAACCCTCGATGAGGTAGTGACAATATGTCTTGATGCCGTCGCGTTCAAGGCGTTGCTTAAACTGCATGGCGGCAGGTTGTCCGTTGTAGTGGGTGATGACCACGGAACCGACCATGAAGCCTCTGTTTTGAAATTCGCCTCTCAGTCGCAGCACGTCTTCATCGTAGGTGATGCCGAGGTCAGCGCGTTTCTTGTTTTTCTCAATGTCGGTCGCACTGATGACGATGACGATTTCAATGCTGTCGCTCAGTTTCTGAAACATGCGCAACTTGCTGTCGGGCAGGAAACCCGGCAACACGCGGCTGGCGTGGTGGTCGTCGAAGAGCTTGCCGCCCAATTCCAAATACAGTTTACCGTCAAACTGGGAAATTCTCTCCTTGATGTGTTCGGATTGAATTTTCTGGTACTTCTCGTTGTCAAATCCTATGTTCATGATGTCGTGTCGCTATAAATTCTATGCAAAGTTACAGCAAAGTCGCCGCAATACAAAATCCTCTTGAATGTGTTTTTTTCGAGATGCGATTTTTTTATTACATAAAGGCGGTACGGGCAATTTGCCTGTACCGCCTTTTAAGCTGTAGGTTGGGAAACGAAATAAGTATATGTAAGGAGAAACTCCCACCTACTTATCAATTAACCTTGATGACAAAGTCTGCGCAATCTTTTGGGACAGAAATACCTTCGATAGACTTTTTGCCCTTCACTTTTTTGATGCGCAGTTTCTCGCCAGTGGTCAGCACCACGGCCTCCTTGCCTTTGCATCCAGCAGGCAGTTCGTCAATCCTCGTGACATTGTTTTTGAGGATGTGCATATAGAACGTCTGTCCGTTTCTTGTTGATACGATGCTGTCGCCGCCTTGCGGATAAGTCACACCGTCTGTGCCGTAGATGGCCTCTCCGTTGGCCTTCAGCCATGCGCCCATCTCGTGCAGTCTTTCAACCGCTGTTTTCGGCAAGTTGCCGTCGGGCTGAGGGCCGATGTTCATCAGCAGATTTGCCCCCTTAGAAGCTGTGCGTGCCAGCAGGCGGATTAATGTCGTTGCCGACTTATAGTGCTGGTCGGCCACTTTATATCCCCACATGCCGTTCATCGTTTGGCACGTTTCCAGCGGGAGCGTTTCGCTCACACCGTTCTCGCCAGAATATCCCGCTTCGTTTTCTCCCGGCACGTCGCGTTCGAAAAGCTGGATGTCTTCGCCGGCCATTGGAGGCAGGTGGTGGTTGTTTCCCACCAGACAGGCGGGCTGCAGGCGGTGGATGAGGTCATATTGTTCTCTCACGCGCCAGTCAAACGGAACAGAGTCTTGGTCGTGGTCCCAATAGCCGTCAAACCAGATGGCGTCGACTTTGCCGTAGTTGGTCAGCAATTCCGTCAGCTGAGCGTTCATGAAGTTGAAGTAAGTCTGGTAGTTCGGCTTCAGTTCGCGTCCCGTGTGGTGTCCCGTTCTTCCAAGCGGATAGTCGGGTCTTCTCCAGTCGAGGTGTGAATAATAGAAATGCAGTCCCATGCCCTCCTTATGGCAGGCATCGGCCAGCGCTTTGACGATGTCCTTTTTGTAAGGCGTGTGCATGATGTTGTAGTCCGACTGCTTCGTGTCCCACATAGAAAAACTGTCGTGGTGTCGTGTCGTGAAGCAGATATATTTGGCACCAGCGTCCTTGAACGTCTTAATCCAGCTGTCGGCGTCAAAGTCGTGTGGATAAAACGCGTTGGCAACCTTCTCATATTCCTGTCCGTTGAGTTTGCCAGTTTCCAGATACCACTCGCCTTGTGCGAAGAGGCTGTAGATGCCCCAGTGCAGAAAGATACCGAATCTGCGGTTGGCAAATTCCTTGCGAGCCTTCAGGTTCTCGGCGCTCGGCGTGTAGGCGGCCGACGTTTGTTGCGCTGTTGCGGGGGCGGCGAGGAGCAGTGCCGAAACCAGCGTAAGGCCAGTTCTTTTCAGAAGATAAGAGATTTTTCTCATGTGTTTTTGTGTGATGGTTGTTAGTGACTTAATGATTGGAAATACCAGCCAAGATGCTTTGGCTTGTTCTATTTTCAATGCAAACACAAAGTAACAAAAATATATCGAGGTGCAAAAGGATATTTTCGTTTATCTTGTTGTCGGGGACATGAACGGTGTATGCCTCAATGGGACAATTGACTCCTATTAAATAAAATAAGCAGGCTGGTGCCGCCCCTTTTGTACTACTTTTTTGATAACTTTGCACAGAGAATCTTTTGAAATTCCCTGCATGGATACTATATACTAATTTTGAACACCTACTTAATATAAACCAATATCGAATACCTCCTTGTATTGATTTAATAACAAGACGCTTATGGCAAACTATAAAGACAATATGCCCCGCACGGCGGAGCCATTCAGCATGGTTTATTTCCACGGTTTCGCTTCTTCAGGCGCGACAGGTACGGCAGAACTGCTGCGCAAGATTTTCCCTTCTTCGGAGATACTTGCCCCCGACATTCCCGTTGACCCAGCAGAGGCGCTGCCTTATCTTAAGGCTTTTTGTGAGGAACACCATCCAGATGTCGTTGTCGGAACGAGTATGGGTGGCATGTATGCCCAGCAGATGCGTGGGTTTCTGCGCATCTGTGTGAACCCCGCTTTCCGTATGTCAACGATGAGCAAAGTGTTGCACACTGGGACATTCAAGTTTCTCAACGGACGCAAGGACAGTCAGAAGGAGTTTCGCATCACGGCCGACATCATCCGCCATTTCAACGAAATGGAGCGCCATCAGTTTGACGACATCACCCCCGAGGAGCGCGAACTATGTTACGGCCTGTTTGGAACGGGCGACACGACGGTCAATCCAATCAACGCCTATAATACATTCACGAAATATTATGCGCATGCCGAGCGTTTCGACGGCGAACACCAGCTCAACGAGCGTTCTATCCGTCATGCTCTTTTGCCTTTGCTCAAACGCCTGTTTGGAGAACGTTATGAAGCGTCGACGCAAGAGCCGTTGCCCGATTATATGAAGTATTGAGGAAAAGGCAACCTCAGAGTGCAACCTCTGTGCTCGTCTTTCCTCGGGAGAAACAGAAAACTCCCGCTCGTCTGCCAGGAAGCAGATGGGCGGGAGTTTTTGTTGTTATATACGGCTGTTGACGAAGTGATGTCGCGGAGTTTGTCAGAAGTTGACTTTCGTGCCGAGCATGAAGCGGGCTTGAGCTTCAGCTGGGTGGTCGTTGTGGCGCTGGATGGTTTTCTGCATCAGCGTGCCGACCGGTTCGGCGAAGATTTCAATCTGATCGTTGACAGCAACGCCAGCTTGCACACCGAGTTCAAGACCGAGCGCGTAGGCAGGACGATAGCCCTCGCGGGAGCCGATGTTGGCGGTGATGCCAGCGATGCCCGTCAGGCGGAAAGGCGAAGTGGAAGAGGCCGAGAGCAGGTTGCGCAGATAGTCGGCGTGTAGCGTCGTGATGTGCATATTGCCCTTGCCGTGCTTCTGAATGGTGGCATCAGAGAGGCCCACCTGCCATCCGTGGGCAGCCGTTTTCCATTGTCCGTAGCTGAGGTCGAAATCGAGAGAGAACTTGCGGCGTACAGGCGACATGTTCGTCACCGTTCCAGAATAGAGGCCCGTTCCGAAAGAAGCGCTGGCAAACTGTTTCTTGTCCGTTCCTTCCACAGACATCTTGTCGGACACTGGTTTCAGGCGGTAGTTCAATCCCAACAGAAGTTGCGGCACGATGCGCTTCATGCGTGAGTCGAATCGCTTGTCGAGACGATAGGCCACTTGCGGTTCAGCGAAAAGTTCCACCTGACGGCCCGTGCGCACAGCCAGTTGGCCGCCGCCGTGGATGTCGCAGTCGAAATGCGTCTTGCCCCTCAGATAGTCGATGCCGAAGTTCATACCCGCCAGCGCACGTACGCTGACGATGCGGTCTTCGTTGTAGCCATAGGTGAGGGTGGTGAGGTCAGCGATGTAGTCGCCGCCAGCCAAGAGCGCAGCGAAGTGCTTGTCGGCATGCGGGTTGGCCTGTCCCGTGAGCGAAAGTCGCCAAGCCGAGACAGGGCTGTACCAGTGTCCGTAGCTCAGGCGTCCGGCCAAACCATAATTTTCTTTGCTGCGGAGGCCGTTGCCGTTGGTGTAGGTGCCGCCAGCCATCGAGAAGAAACTCTTGAGCTCAGTCTCGTTAAAGCGCTCGCGGTTTTCTGTTGGCTGGTAACCGTGCAGATACACCTGCAGACCGGCCATGAGCGTTCCTGTCACGTCGCGGCGCAGGCCCGGCGTGGTGAATTGCTCCAGATAGTCCTTGGCGTGGATTTGTGCTTGCGGTTCGATGAAGAGTCCCCACATGCGGTTGATATGCCAAAGTCCCTTCATACCAGCTTGGAGTCCTGGATAAACCTTGTGCTCTCCGCCGTGCATGGCCAGATTGGCGCCCAAGGAGCCGATGAGCTCGAAGCGGCGGTCGGGGTCATATCCGTGGAAGGCGTTGTTGATGTTCCAGAGATAGTCAGCACCAACGGAAACCGTTTTCACGCGGTCGTCTTCCCGTCCTTCAATCTGTGCAGCCTGTCCCCAAAGACGCACACCCGAGGTGGCGTTAAACCATTTGCCGACGCCCATGAAGGCCGCGGGGCGAACGTAGGTGAAGGGGTGGCCAGCAGCCGAAGAAGTGCCAGGCAGCGCCCCGCCGATGCCTGCCTCCAAGAAGAGATGGTCGTAGGCCGTTTCCTGTTTGAAGTCGTCGTTGCGGGCCAACTGCGTGCGGGTGTCGCCGCCTTGCATGAAGGTGAGGCCCGCCATGATGCTGCCCGCTGCATTGAGTTTCTTCATGACAGGGCCGTAGGCGGCATAGCCTTTCTTATAGGCATCCACGCGCGGCTCGATGAAGAAGTCAACGCCATGTGCCAAATGGAAATTGGCCTGAAGCCCTGCGCCGAAACCTGGACTCAACTTGCGTCCGTCGCCGCTTGCGCTGGCATTGATTGATGCGTCGGCCACAGCGTTGACCCAGAAAGTGCGGTTGGGGTCGTAGCCGCCAAACGTGTTGTGCATGTTCCAAAGATAGCCCACCGAAGCGTTGAGCGCCTTCACGTGTTGATGGCCTTCCTGCTTGTAGGTGGAAGCCAAAGCACCGAGGCGCACTCCCGAATAGGGGGAGAACCATTTGCCGATGTAGCCACCGACACGTGCGCCGGCATATTTCGTTTGCGAACCGCTGCTCTGAAGCAGTGACGAAGGTCCGCCTGTGAGACTCACGAAGGTGTGGTTGAGTAAGTGTCCGTCGTCTTCAAACACACCATTGGCTGTATGTTCCTGCAGACGATAGCCCAGTCCGGCAGCCACGGAGGTTGCGAAGCGATAGCCGCGCCAATTGCTCTCTTGCGTGATTTTGTCGGAATAGAGCCCCACCATTGGTTCGAGATAGAAATAGCCAAAGCGTGAGAGGTTCACCTGTCCGCGTAGACCGAGATGCGCTCCGAGTGCATTCTTGTGCACGCCGTTGTTCGTCGTGTAGACATAGTCCACTCCCGCCTTACCGATGAGTTCAAACATGCGAGAATTGCTGTATGTCGAGTCGCGCATCGTCGACACCGAGAGCGCTGTGATGTTGAGCAGATAGTCGAGTGAAGCCCCCATGATGTTGGCGCTGTTTTGCTCTCCAGAGAATTTGCCGCCCTGAAAGCCGAGGCGCCATCCGTGGAGCGGAGTCACCCAGTCGCCGATGCCCAACTGCGCTGTCAGTCCGGCTGTGCTGAAATGCGACGATGAGCGCGTCACTATGCTGTTTGCGCCGATGCCGCCTTCCACGAAGAGGTGGTCGCCGAAGGTTTTGTTTTCAAAGTGTTTGGCCACTTTTGGGCGTTGCAGCATGTGGTCGAGCGCACTTCCCGGCACCTGTGCCGAGAGGGGTATGGCCAGCGCGAAAAGACAAACGCCAACGCCTTTCTTATATAGGATGCCGCTGCTGAATTGCAGGCGGCAGGTATTTTTCTTGTTATTCATTGATCAAATTTTTAGAGGTAATGGTTGTTGCATATTCTTCCACAGATTATTTGTGGTTTTCTATACCATTACAAACGCCTATTTTTTGTCGAGAATCAAGTCGTTGACGTCACCATCAGTATAGGCGGTGCGTTCCAGTTCCGGATCCATTGAAAACGCCTGCTTGAGTTCCGTGTAAGCCTCAACTGGTTTTTCGGCGCGGTTGAGACAAACGGCTCTGAGATAATGCGTGAGCGCTTCCTCTTCAGGCAGTTCCTTCGAGCGCTTCAAGGCCTCCTCGTTGCGCTTCATGGCCAGAAGCATCACCACCTCGTTGCGCAAGCCAGTGGCGGCGATGGTATTGAAGTTGTCCTGATTGTAGTCGCCGTTGAGCGTTGCCGTGACAATCTTGAGCATGTGGGTGTCGGGCGTGTCGGGCAGGAAATCCGAGATACTGTCGGCCTGTGAATATTGTCCGGAATTGAGCAGCGCAATCATGTGGTTGGCATTGAGCGTGGCCGGTGCCTTCTTGCCTGCATAGGGTTTGAGCAAGTCGCGGTCGGCCTTTCCGTTTTTGATCAAGATGGCCTGCAAGTCGCTCGCAGCGATGCCGAAGCTCGGATAGATTTCCAATGCCTGGCGGATGATTTTTTCGCGTTTCGCTTCATCGGCTTCCGCGCGGTAGAGACGGAAAAATTCGTAGCGCGATAGCTGCTTATAGTCTTTCTCATAGAGCTGCTGGATTTCGCTGAGCGTGAGAACGCGGAAGATGGAATAGTTGAGCGCATATTCCACACGGCGCAACTGTGGCAGATATTTCGCCTCCAGCGTGTTGCGGAAGAACGGCAGGCGGCGGATGTGGCGTCCTTGCACGTCGGGCGTTTTATAGCGGTTGAGGATGTCCTGGATGGCATCGGCCTCCTTGTTGAGGCTGTCGCGGCGCAGCAGCGCCACCACGTCGTCCCACTTCGCCACCTTGGCTTTCGAACTTACGCTCATGCGGCGGCGCGTTTCGCTGTCGAGCTGTCCGACGATGTAGTTGAGGGCCGATTGCATACGCTTCTCAGCCAGTTTCAGGTTGCCAGCATACGAACCATCGGGCGAGGCCGTACCCATGATGCTGAAAGCGCGGAGCGATGCGTCTTTGCTGTGGGCGATGGCCTGAAGCTGTTCGTTGAGCTGCGAGAGTTCGTCGGCGTTGCGTGGGTTGCTCAAGTCGAGTTTGGCCGAACCGATGGGAAATTGCAGTTTGATTTCTCCCTTGCTGTCGCGCAACTGCATTTCGGCTTTCGGATAGTAGGCCGAATCAGTCACGATGGTGCCTTGGAAAGCATAGTCGAGGAAGCGCAGCGGATTGACCGTTCCGCGGGCGATGATCGTCGTGTCGCGATAGATGATGCGGTTGTAGTTTTCAATGGCAGAAAACACGTCGCAGGAATAGTCGTCGCGTGCATCGTCAATGTAGATAGAGTCGCTGTAACCGATGATGTCGTTCTTGCGTCCCTTTTCGCGCAAGGAGTCGGCCTTGATGGTGATGTATTTTGCCAGCGGGTCGCCTTGTTTCAGGTCGAAGTCATACATGCGCTGCTGAGTGCGATTGTAGGTCTGTGCGTCATACACCATTGGGCGCATGGCCTGCATGGTCTTTTTCGAAGCGTTGTGGAAGATGGGTTGCACAACGAGTCGCGTGTCGCTTGAAAACATTTCGCGCGGCACACGCACACGTGTTTTGATGATGGCATAATTGCCTCTGATTTCAATCTGTGTTGGCTCCGGCATGATTTTGTTGACGATGCGTTTCACCACCACGGTGGCCTCGCCCAATTCAATGTCGTGTTCGTCCATCTCCACCTCAATGTAGGTGAGGTTTTTCACGCGGATGGTGCGGGCTTTGGCACCCACCATGCTGAAGCGTAGCGTGCTGTTGCCGAAAACGTTGGTGGCGAAGCGTCCGTCTTCATCCGTGGTGGCCAAGAGGCGTCCCGATTTCTCGTCTTGCACGTTGACCCCCATGAGTGGTTTGCGCTTTTCTTTTGAGATGACTTTACCCGTCACGCGGATCACGTCGTCGGCCAAAACCGTCTGTGTGCCCGCCGTGAAGAGAATCATCAGGAGAGCCGCGATGAGGCGCGGGAGCGTGGCGGCTCTGAGTTGGCTATGTAATTCTTTGAATGTCATTTCAGGATGTAAGTGAAGGTTATTCCGGCTTTCAGCGGCGCGGGAATGGTTTTGGTGTGGTTAATCTCTTTGGGTTCCGTTGTTCCCTCGGCAAATTTCTTTTCACGCACGTGGAGCATGCCCAGTCCGATGGTGGTTTCAAGGCTCCATCGGCGTGAGAGCACAAAACTATAGCCGTAGGTCACACCTCCGCCGAGGGCATCGCCCATGTGGTTGGTGTGGTTCCAAGCCATACTGTAGATGCCGCCGAAGCCCATGAGTCCCACGAAATGTCCAGCCTGCGGACGGGCTGAAAACCAGTAGCGGGCTTCTGGCATGAAGGCAGCAGAATGGAGCTTGTAGTCGCCGATGGTGAAGGGATTGACGGCACCTTCAAGATTGAGGGTGAAATGGCGTGAGAGACGGAACTCTACGCCAGCATTGGGGGAAAGCGTTCCCCAATAAAGTGCATTGGTTTTGAAAGAAACGCGTTGTGAGCATGCGGTGGCCGCGATGGCAGCAGCAAAGCAGAGGCCGCACAGGCGTTGATGGAATTGCTTCATATATGTAATGTTTGAAGTATTTTGGTGTTCGTTACTAAGTAATACTGAAAAAATAACTTCGCTATTTTGCCGTTGGCAGGAAAGACAATGACGCATGGCATGCCTTCAAAGAAAGGGTATGTTGTTTTTGGTGTTGCCGGATGCGTCGAGGTTTTGAGGAGTTGCAAAGATAGAATAAATAGAAGAACTGGACAAGATTTTGAGAGCGAAATGTCTGATATAGAAATGTTCCACGCTATTCTGTGTGGTGGGTTTTGCAGATGCAAAAAAAACTGGACAGGCCTTGCTCTTTTCTCGTGCCGTTGGGCTTTGAAGGCAGACATCGTTGCCTTGTTGTCGCGGTCCCTATTCTTTTTTTCGAACGCGGGAGGAGGCACGATCGAACGCGGGACGGGACACGACTGAACGCAGAGCGGCGTTCGATTGTGCCTCGTCCCGCGTTCGCTGACAAGTATAGGGAATGGGGTGGGAAGCAGAGGGAAGGGGTGGTGAAGAGGGTAGGGAGGGATGGTTTATTTATTCTGTCGTCACACAGTCTTTAGTAATGGTGAAAGAGAAAAAACCGCATTTTTTTCACACATTATTCTTTGTATGGCAATGCAATAAAATCATTGAGTTGCTTTCGAAGTGTTCGCCAGTTGGGTAAGCGTTTCGTCATTAAAGCCTCGAAGAGTTTGTTATGGTTGTCAATCACAAAGTGGCAAAATTCGTGAACAACAACAAACTCCAAGTACTCAATAGGAACGCGCGCCAGTTCGAGATTAAAAATCAGCATACGCTTCGATTTTACACAACTGCCCCATTCGGTTTTCATCTGCTTCACCTGCCAATCGTAGTTGGTTTCGCCAAGCCTCTCTGCCCATCGTTTTATAGTTGTGGCGAGTTGGTTCTTTAGTTGAGCACGATACCACTCACGCATAATAGTTGCCCGCTGCTCTGTTGTCGTATCAGGCTTCACAAGCATATATATCTTTTTGCCTTTCATCTGAATGACATTAGAGTAATGCGGCAGTTCTTCTACCAGCAACTCATAGCGTTTGCCGAAGAGGAAATGGCTTTCTCCTGACACATATTGTCGCTCTGTCTGGCGAGGTTGAGCCAAGACTTCCTCACGCTGCTTGCGCACCCATTCCCATTTCTGTATGATGAATGCCTTGGCATCATCATCGGTCAGGTAGTCGGGCATCGAGAGGTGCACACGTGCATCAGGTGGATAGACCGCAAGGTGCATGTTCTTGATTTTCTTGCGTTCCACCTCTATCTCAATTTCGGATATTGTCAGTAGCGAAATCATGCGAACTCAGGTTGATTCAAGATGATATTAAATATGGTGTCAACATTGAACTCATGTTCTGCGGCAAGAGTTTCGAGAGCACGGCGTAGTTTACCCTGTTTCTTCAGATTAGTTTTGAAACCGATTTTCGCTTCCGTTTTTACAAGTGCATATACTTCAAGTGCAAACTCAACATCATTATTGAGGTTGTCGAAGAAAGCCTGTTTCGCAGGGCTGTCAAGGCGTGGGTCTGTTGTGCGGTTGCGCAACTCACGCGCCAGCTCAGCCACAGCTGTCAGGTAGTCCTTGTATTCCAGCACACCCTGACGATACTCTTCCAGCAGACGGTTGATGCGCTCCGAGAACTTGCGATACTCCTCGGGATTACTGTCCTTCTTGCGGTTGATAACACGGCGCACATTGGCGGTGATGGTCGATGCCACACCGTCCTTACCACCCAAGGCTTTCTCTGCCTCGTCCTCTGCCTCGTCTGAATTACCATCCAGTACAAGGTCGAGGAAAGAAAGGTCGTCAAGTGACATGAGCACCTTGGAATGCTTTGCCTCCACGTATGTATCGAGAATCTGACGCATCTGCTGGTCGTACCGCTTCATGTCGATAAGGTCACCAGCACGGCGCATGATAGCATCGCGGATATTGCTAAAGTTCTTGACCTTGCTGAATATCTGCTTTGCCTCTTCTTCGGTGTAGCCAGCCTTTTCCATGTCAAGGGCAATGGCAGAATAGCGAGTAACGAGCGTGCGGACTGCAGCATAGAACTGGTCGCGCTTGGATGCTGACTGAATGGTGGCGGCTTCCTCTGCATCGGGGGCAGTGGTAGCACGTGGAAATACGAAATAGTCGAAGAACTCGCCAGTGGTGCGTGGTGGAGCTACTGGCTCGCAGAGCTGTTCCACACGTTCGAGCGCAGCATCAAGATCTCGCTTGGCATTCTCAAATCGGTCGGTGAGCAATCCCTCCACCTCTTCCTTGTCGAAGTCCTTGAATGCACCGTCGGTGTAGTCTTGAACGGCATTCTCAATGTTCTTGAACAATTCCTTGAAGTCAACGATATAACCAAACTCCTTGCTCTCCTGCTCGTCGTTGGGGCGATTCACGCGACAAATGGCTTGAAACAAGTCTTGTCCCTCCATTTTCTTGTCAAGGTAGAGATAGGTTGCCGAAGGCGCGTCGAAACCAGTGAGCAGTTTGTTCACCACAATCAGCAATTTCATCGAGCCTGGGTGATTGATGAACTCATTCTTTGCCCATGCCTCAAACTCCTCGGCGGTCTTGTCGCCAAACATCACTTTCGCCTTGGCAGTCTTATATTCAGCCTCGCTCTCGGTTTCGCCTGAAGACGATTCATCGGGCCCCACATCCTTGCCGTCGAAGCTTGATACCACAGCACAATGTCCGCGCAGTGGCGTGTGCTGGAAGGCTTCCCAATAGCGGAAAGCCTGATAGATGCTGTCGCACACGAGCATGGCATTACCCCATCCGTCGCGCAAGCAAGGAATGAGCGTCATATCCTTCACAATGTCGGCAACAATCTTCTCTATGCGGTCACGGCTCGAAAAGAGCTGTCTCATCACAGCCCAACGCTTTTGAAGCTCGTCCTTTGCCTTGGGACTGAGTGGTGCTGATATGTGGTTGAAAAGCGCATTCAATGCCTCTTCATTATCGAGCGTCTGTTCCACATCACGGGATTCATAACGTAGGTCGAGCACCACTTTGTCGGCAACGGCTTCGTTGAACTTGTAGGTGTGGATATAGTTGCCGAAGTTTTCGCGCGAGGTGAGTTTCTGCTTCTGAGCCCGGAGCAATGGCGTGCCAGTGAAACCGATAAGCATCACATCGTCGCCCATGATTCTCTTCATGGCGCGATTGAGGATGCCTCCTTGCGTGCGGTGGCACTCGTCCACAAACACATACATGTTGCCCTCGGTCTTAAAGCCAGGCGGCAACTTTTTGGCAAGGTCTTCCATATATTGCTCTGGCGAGCGTTTGCCTCGCAGTTTCTTCTCTTCAGGCGAGAAAGCGGTTTCCTCTTGCCCTGCGATGCCGAATTTGTGAATGAGCGTGCAAATCACATTTGGATCGGGACACACCTTCAGCTCATTTTCCGATTGGGTGTAGGACAACATGCGCAGCAGGTGCTGTCCGCTTGTTGCGCGCACTGCCTTGATGCCTGCATCTTGGAAACCATTGTGTATCTGCTGGTCGAGTTCGTCGCGGTCGGTGATGATGACCACACGCGGATTGTTGGGCATATTCTCGATAATCCATTGGGCGAGCCACACCATCATCAGGCTCTTGCCTGCTCCCTGCGAGTGCCAGATGATACCGTTCTGTTTGTGGCGGATGCGTGGCTTGGCTGCCTCAAAAGCGAAGAACTGGTTGGGGCGGCACACTTTCTTGATGCCGCCGTCGAATATCACGCAATCGTAAATAAGGGTGAGCAGTCGGTCGGGGTCGAGCAACTGCAAAAGTGAGCGGTCGAGTTCGTTGGGAAAGTCCTGCCGTGTGTATTTCTCTGGATACGGGTCTGGCTCGGCATTGTTGTTGGGATAGCCCTGACCTGTGGGCTCTTTCCAGCGCAGATAGAACTTCTCGGGCGTGAGGATAGTGCCATAATAAACTCCCTCACTGTCGTTGCCGGCAAGCAGGAACTGCGCTGTGGCGAAGAAGTGGCAAATCTCGTTGTCGTTCTTGTTGTTGCGTATCTGCTGGCGCACACCGTCCTTCACGCTGACAGTGGATTTCTTAAGCTCGATCACGGCGAGGGCAAGACCATTGACATATACAACCACATCGGGGCGGCGTGTGCGGTATTCCTTCACGTTGCGGCGCACGGTGACTTCCTCGGCAAGCGAGAATATGTTGTTTGCCGTGGTCTTCCAGTCTATGATTTGGAAGGTGGCCGACTTGCCGTCCTCTCGGTGGATGTTAACGCCATAGCGCAGGAGCTGGTAAATTTTCTCGTTGGCTTCATAGAGCGTGTTAGCATCGTGCACATTGCGGATTTGAGTCTCAACCTGTGCCGTTACTTTTTCCAACTCCGAAGATTGAATGTCGGGATATTGCGCACGGAGGAACTTTTGAAACTCTTTGGTGCGCAGCGGACTGTTGTCTGCGTCCTGCAAATAACCGATATACTGGTAGCCGCAATGTTGGTGCAGCAGATTCACGATGCGGTTTTGTGTTGTCCGCTCGCTGTCGACTAAGGGTATTGCGTTCATATCAATCTAATTTTACCAGTTAGTAACTGTTGCATCATGCCCTGACGCACTTCTTTATACTTATCTCGCTTTGCTTCCAGTTCAGCTATCTCCGCATCCATGTCTGAGAGGATGGTGGCTATGGCATGTTGCTCGGCGAGCTTTGGCATTCTACAGACCATATTCTCAATAGTAGAATGAGATAGATGCTTTACAGTTGTCGCTCCTGTACTTTCCTGTAACTCTGCAAGAGGTTTTTGTAATAGATAGTATAAGAAAACTATGTTGGCAGTATTCTTGCAAATTATTCTTCCTACTCGTTGATTGAGAACAGCATTTCCTTTTTCCCAAAGACACGGCGTAAAATCACCGTCCATTCCAATGAGTAAATCACCATTCTCAATAATATACTGATTGGAAAATTCCCCCGTGTAGTAAACTACTTGGTCGTCAGAATGTAAATCTCTGTTGCGGATAAGCCGAGGACCACAAGCTACCTTGGAGAACCTGTCCGATGTAAATGGGAAACCTGGTAAGAAGCTAAGATGATTTCTTAGTACTTCTTCACTCCACGGCTCGTCAAATCCTTTTAGTCTGCGTTTTCCTGTGAGAAGTTCCTGCATAGTGCCAGCCATAATAGCTCGTTTCTTCTCAATCAGCGCATCCAACTCGGCAACCAACGCATCCGCATCCGATAATGCCGACGCTATACGCTGCTGCTCGGCGAGAGAGGGCGCATATATGGGCAGTTTCTTTACTATTTCAGCAGTAAAACTTTGCTGCTTTGATCCTTGACTAAAGTTGAACGCTAAATAGTCAGACCATTGCTGATAAAACCAGAACAGATACTCAACAATCATTTTCTCAGTGCTGTATATAGCCAAGCAAGACTGATTGGTTGTTGCTGGAGTTTCTATAAATGCGCAACGTCCGCGAGTTCCTGCAGCTTCAAGTCCTGTTATAGCAATCAAAAATGTGCCTTTAGGATGAAGTGTAAGGTGGGTACTCTTCTGTGCATCTTGGGAAATATGTTCCCGAGTATCTGTGATATAGTTATAGTTTAACTCTCCACTTGAAACCCAGGGTATAGTTCCAATAAAATTAGAGGCAATACCACGATAAGGAGTAGCACCTGCCGAGAACTTGTCCAAATAGTCTTCAAATTTGCCATAGTCCCACTCCTCGGGAATCTTTCCCAGTTCAGTGTCTTTGAACTTAGTTTCCTTCATACCTTTTGAGTTTCCGTTTCGTGCCATTGTGCAATTACATTTTCCACTTGCGCCACCAGCTGCTCCTTGTCGGGCATATAAAGCACATATTTTGATGCGAAGATTTGATTTGAAATTCCCCCAAGAGCATATTCTGCTTCTATGCTGCCCTTGTCGGTGCAGAGTATGATGCCGATAGGCTGATTGTCGTATTCATCATTCACCTCTTGGGCATAATAGTTCAGATACATATTCAGTTGTCCCACCGCCTCGGGCATCAGTTTGCTGGTTTTGAGTTCTATCAATACGTAGGCTTTGAGTATTTTATTGTAGAACACCATATCCACATAATAATGATGGTTGCCCAGCGTGATGCGCTGTTGCGTGCCCACAAACATAAAACCTCGACCCAATTCAAGCAAGAACTTTTCTATTTGTCTGACGAGTGCTTTTTCCAAATCGCTTTCAAAAAGTGGCTTGTTCTCAGCGATGCCCAAAAATTCAAACACGTATGGGTCGCGGATGATGTCCTCGGGTTTGGCAATTTCGTTGCCTTTTAATGCCAGTGCAAGCACTTGCTCTTTGTTGGCATTTCCCTTGGAAAGCAACAAACGCTCGAAGAGCGAACTATTGATTTGCCTTTTCAGTTCCCTCACCGACCAATGAGCATTGATACATTCCTTTTCATAAAATGAGCGTTTGCTGTCGTCGGAAATGGAGAGCAACTCGCAATAATGCGTCCAAGTCAATTTGCCAATCAGCGATTGGCTTTTTTCATATTTCAAGAATAGAAGCCTCATATTCTGCAAACTGACACGAGAAAACCCCTTACCGAAGCGTTCGGTCAACGCCCTTGACAGTTTTTTGATGGTTTGCTTTCCGTATTCCGCCCGATCGTTGTGGTTCTGCTCATCCTCCACAATCATTCTGCCGATTTGGAAATAGGTTTGTACGAGGGTGTCGTTGACCTGAGCAACAATCTTTTGGCGTGCAGCCACAAGCAGTTGGGAGATACTTTCTATCAACTGGCTCGTTATTTTGTTTTCACTTATCTCTTTCATACGCTTAGAATCCCATTTTAGCAAGGTGAGCACTGACACGTTTTTCAAGGTCGCCAACCGACTGCTCTATGTCGGTCAGGCGACGCTCGTAGCGAGAGACAAGGGCGGTGATCTGTTCCTCTATGCCGTAGGTTACACGCCATGCCTCATTAATGGCACCACCCACAATAGCGGTGTGCCATTTCACGTTGATCACCATGTCCTTAATTTCGTCGATAGTGAGCAACGGATATTTCTCCACCACGAGTTTGGTGAGCTTTGCGATGGATTCTTTGGTTTGCTTCTTTGCAGCCTTCAATGCATCGCACTTGACGAAATACTGCTTGATGACTGCCACATCCTCGTTGTCGGGGTCAGAATGTTGCAGTTCTTTCAGTGTCTTCTTCAGACCAGCGGCAGTGTCGTCGAGCGTGTCGGGATATTCCTCTTCCAACTGTTCCACCTCGGCAGAGATTTGTGCCACAAGTTCCTCGGCGTGCTTCACGGCATCCTCTTCTGCTTGGAAATAACGTGCCACCACGATATTGACAGGCAACAGGTCGCAAGTGTAGTCGCGATAAGTGGGGTTCTTCTTGGCTACGAACTTCACCTCTTTCGACTTTTTGTCGGTCTGCATCACCTCCGCAGAAAGCTCCACTTTCCACCCCTCACGAGAGATAAGATAGCAGTCGTCCTGCATGGCATCTTGCCAGTAGCGCATCAGGATATCGTACACATCGTAGGCGCTGGCCAAACCGTCCACGTCGCCGAGGATTTCGAGGAGCGAATCGCCCCATTCCTCGATGAGTGCTTTGGGGGTGCAGTCGGTGGTGAGGGCGTTCATCTGCTTCTCCACCTCGTGATACCACTCCTCCACGGCAGCGGAGAAGTGACCGCTGAGTTCACAGAACTCCTGATTGGCATTGATAACCTCGCCAATTTGCTTCTTGTCGCCAATGAGCGAATAGTAGCCTTCGCAGAGCGGAGCGAACAGCTCGGCTTTCAGCGTCGGGCAGTGATGCCAGACGTAGGCGAGGCCTTCGTCCACATCGTGGGCTGGCAGACCACCGTTGAGCTTCAAGTGAGCATAAATGTCGTGGCGCACCTCCGTGTCTTCGGGTGTAATGTAGCGCGACACATTCAGATTGCCGTCGTTGCGCTTGTTGCAAATCTCGGTGTAGGGCACGAAACGCGCAAAGTGGGGAACAATCTCGCTATCGTCGAGTTTGTTCTCCGCCCAAGGGTTTCAAGCATGTCCCAAGTGTCGTAGATGCGGCGGATGTCCTGCTCGCGCAGACGGTTCTTCGCACCGTCCTTGGTGAATCCATTGCGGGCATCAATCATGAAGATGCCCTTTGTGCTATTCGTCTTTGCCTTGTCGATGATGATGATACAGGCTGGAATACCTGTGCCGAAGAAAAGGTTGGCAGGAAGCGATATGATGCCACGAATTACGCGACGCTCTATGAGCTTCTTGCGTATCTTCTCTTCCTCGTTGCCACGGAACAGCACGCCGTTTGGAAGGATGCAGGCGGCACGTCCCTGCGATTTCAGCGACTGGATGATGTGGAGCAAGAAAGCATAGTCCTCATAGCTCGATGGCGGAATGGGAGCCTGGTGTTCTTCTGCGCCCCAGCGACCGAAGGTGTCGTTCAGTTTTACCTCACCCTTAATCCAGCCTTTCTGTGAGAATGGCGGATTGGCAACAGCATAGTCGAAGGTCATGAGCGTGGTGCTGTTCTGCTTGAAGAACGGCTTTTCAATGGTGTCGCCCACCTGAATATCGGCATCGTCCACGCCGTGCAAATACATGTTCATCACCGCCATGCCTCGTGTGGCTTCGTCCAACTCCTGACCGAAGATTGCCACACCATTGTTGGCAAGTGCCTTGGCACGGAGCAACAGCGAGCCCGAGCCACAAGTGGGGTCGTAAATGGAAATCTGCGGGCGTGTGTCCTTGTGTATGCCGATAATCTGTGCCATAAGGCGCGAAACTTCGGCTGGCGTGTAGAACTGACCTTTCTTCTTACCGCTCTCAGCGGCAAAGTTCTTCATCAGATACTCGTAGGCATCGCCGATGATGTCATCATCACCGGCACGGTTGCTGCTGAAGTCAAGAAAATCGCGCTGGAACACTGACACAAGACTGCTTAGTGTGTCAATCTTAGCCTTTCCCGAACCGAGCAAAGCCGAGTCGTCAAAGTCAGCCTTGTCGATGATGTTGTTCAGGTCTGGATTTACCTTGGCTATCTCGCGCAGAGCTTTCTGTATCTCCTCGCCAATGTTAGGTTTGTTCTTCAGCTTCGCTATGTCATCGAATGAACAACCCTCTGGCAGTTCAAAATACAGATCAGGGTCTGACTTCACGCGGTCGCTGATGTATTTCAAGAAAAGCATGGTCAGCACATAGTTCTTGTACTGACTGGCATCCATGCTGCCTCGCAGAATGTTGCAACTCTCCCAAAGGATGCTATATAGTTGTGTCTTCTTAATCGCCATACAAAAAAACGAAACTCCCAGCGTAGCATCTATAGGCAGACCAGCGCCCCATGCAACTATCGTGGTGTTCCTGAATTATTTGGCTCTCGCCGTGGTTCTTCTCTTTTCTCAGAGGTCTTTTACAGATATATGATGCATTTATAGTGTGGGTGAAGATACAAATTAAATCTGAGAAACTCACTCCTTTTGGAGGAATATTTTCAATCATGGAGCAATTTGACTCCACACTGTCTTCTGTAATTGACTCAACCCTCGGTCTAAGGTGTAGGTCGTTCGGTTATCAGTACAGCGAAATCATCCGATCCCTCATGAGTAGGGTGTTCAAAATCCAAGAAAATAAGGGTTTGTAAAGAGGCGACAGCGCCCCCTGAAAGGTAGGGCGTTCAAAATTGAAATATCAAAGGTTAGCGGTAGCGCCCTCGTAGCGGAGATTTGCGCAGACCCACACAATCGTCTGTTGCGGCGCCAGCATTGTAGCTCACTTTGCTCGCAAAGTGAGGGCCACGAACACGTAGCGAACATGACCAACGCTCTGGGGCATAACTTTGTTGGATTTTCAGTGCTTGTCCGCCACAATATTCGCCCCCCTCACTTTGCGAGCAAAGTGAGCTACAGTGCTTCGCCCCAGACCTCCGCCAAATGTTCGCGCGATACCCCTTGCAGCGTTGCTCCTTGCAGCGATGCCGCTCTCGCTTGCTATTTGCTCAAAAACGAGCCGAAATTTTTCTGGATTTTGAACACCCTATCTTACAGGGCATAGGGAATGGGGATATTTTTAGGTGGTTCTATATCCTATTTACCATTACTTAGTATTGGTTCATGATTTTGATGAGATTCTCCGTCTGGGCCTTGGCTGCTTTTTTATACACGTCTTGGAGCCTTGCGTTGAGAGTTTCAAGATATTCATCGGAAAGGTCCGATAGTTTTTGAGCCTTGTCTTCATCGCCCTCTTGCAGAGCATCGAATATGTTGGTTGTATAGTACATGGCATGATATTCAATGATGTCTGCTTCAAAGTCTGTAAGTTCGGCTTTAAATGTCTCAGCGTCTTGTTGGTCAAGTCCTGCCATGTATTGTTTAGCCTCTTTTTCAATCTTATCGAGCGACGGAAACTCTAATGTCTTCGTGGGGTCAACGACAGAGCAAGCGTCTCGCCATTGCTTGTTGAATTTCTTTGCAGCCAATATGACCTTGAAGTTGGGGAAGCAAGTTTCATACTTCTTTTTGTTGGAATCACTAAGCCCTTCGTAATATGTTTGCGCATCGTTGGCAATGCGTTCGGCATCTTCAAATTTTCCGTTTGTGATTGCAGGGGCAAATTCTTGTTTGAACTGTTCGGATTTCTCTTGAACGTTTTCGCATGACATCAAAATCATGGAAAGCCCGATTAAAAACAGATTGAACTTCTTCATATTTATATTCTTTGGCGGAGAGAAATCGTTGTGCGTTCTGCCCACCTTATGGTTTTGTGTTTAACATAAAAAGTAGGTGGCCAAAACTGGTTTTGACCACCTACTTATCATTCCTAAAATCTCATTGCATCACAAGATGCCTTGTGCCATCATGGCGTGTGCCACCTTCATGAATCCGGCGATGTTGGCGCCCTTCACGTAGTTGGTGTATCCACCCTCGCGACCATAGCGCAGACACTGGTCGTGGATGGCGCTCATGATGCTGTGCAGACGGTTGTCGACCTCCTGAGCCGACCAAGAGATGTGCATGGCGTTTTGCGTCATTTCCAAACCAGAAGTGGCAACGCCACCTGCGTTTACAGCCTTGCCCGGTGCAAAGTTGGTTTGATGTTGGATGAAATAGTCAACAGCTTCGGCCGTACATCCCATGTTGCTCACTTCAGCCACGAGCTTCACGCCGTTTTCAACCAACTGGCGTGCGTCTTCTTCGCCCAATTCGTTTTGCGTGGCGCAAGGCAGGGCAATGTCAACGTGTTCGCACCAGGGCTTCTTGCCAGCGTGGAAAGTGGCTTCCGGATAGCGTTCTGCATAGGGCGCCACGATGTCTTCGCCAGAGAGGCGCAGTTCAAGCATATAGTCAATCTTTTCGCCGCTGACGCCATTGGGGTCGTAGATGTATCCGTCGGGGCCGCTCAAAGTGACGACCTTCGCGCCCATCTCTGTGGCTTTCTTGGCGGCACCCCAGGCCACGTTGCCGAAACCGGAGATGGCAACCGTTTTTCCTGCGATGTCGTCGCCACGGTCGGCAAGCATCTGCTTGACGAAATAGAGCGCGCCGAAGCCTGTGGCTTCCGGACGCAGGATGGAGCCGCCGAAGTCGAGACCCTTGCCGGTGAAAGTGCCAGTGTGTTCGCGCGTGAGTTTCTTATACATTCCGAACATATAGCCCACTTCACGGCCGCCCACGCCGATGTCGCCTGCTGGCACGTCTTGGTCAGGTCCGAGGTTGCGCCAAAGCTCGAGCATGAAGGCTTGGCAGAAGCGCATGATTTCCGCTTCGCTGCGTCCGCGGGGTGCGAAGTCTGAACCGCCTTTTCCGCCGCCCATCGGCAGGGTGGTTAGGGCATTTTTGAAAGTCTGTTCAAAGCCAAGGAACTTCAAGATGCTCAGATTGACAGAGGGGTGGAAACGGATGCCTCCCTTATATGGGCCGATGGCGTTGTTGAATTGCACGCGATAGCCGATGTTGATGTTGACATCACCGTGGTCGTCCACCCAAGGCACGCGGAAAGTGAGGATGCGGTCGGGTTCTACGAGGCGTTCCACGAGACGGACGCGTTCAAATTCAGGATGCTCGTTATAGACGGGTTCGATGGACTGCAAAACTTCGCGCACGGCTTGTAAGTATTCTTTTTCGCCTTGGTGTTTGGCTTCGAGCGCGGTGAGAATCTGTTCGGTTTTCATACAGATATTGTGTTTTTGGTTAGTATTGAGAAACGCCCAACGCAGCGTTTCTGCTTGGTGTTTAGATGTTTTTCAATGGGCCGCCCATGCCTTTCCGTGTTGTGGGGCGGATGGGGTGCCGTCCAAATGAAAATTGGATGTCCCAAAATTATAGAAAGTTTTTGAGACATCCAATTTTTTATCAAGATATTTATGGCAGGCGGTTGTTTAAAAATAGTTTACAGAGATGGCCTGCTTTTGTTAATCGTGAATTGTGTATTATAAGGTGTTTATATAAGTAGCTGGTCAAAATTATTTTTATAATATATGCCAAGAGTATTATTCGTACATTTGAAACGTCCTCTCGGGCGCATCTACTTACCTTGTTTTCAGTCGCAATGCCCGCATTGCTCCTTCAACCAAGGTGGCGTATCTACATCCCGATAGAACATTTCAAATGTAAAAATAATTCTGACCACCTACTTATAATGTCTTATGCGTTCTCCTGTTCGCTTTCCCTTTCGTTGGGCATTTCCGCTTTGTGGCAGCGTTCGTAGAGGTCGCGATAGAAAGCGTGGTGGCCGAGGGTTGACGACGAACCGAGAATAATCAGTTTCATTCTCGCTCTGGTGATGGCCACGTTCATGCGGCGGAGGTCGGAGAGGAAACCGATTTGTCCGCTCTCGTTGGCACGCACCATTGACACCAGCACGATGTCGCGCTCCTGTCCTTGGAAGGCGTCGACCGTGTTGACCGTGATTTGAGATGCCAACGGGCGCAGAAAACTCTCGCGGCGAATCAGCGAGCGGAGGTATTGCACCTGCGCTTTGTAGGGCGAGATGATGCCGATGTCGGCACGTTCTTCCAAGAGGCGGTGGCGGCCAACGCGTTCCACGTAGGCTTTCAGCGTGTTGATGGTCAGTTGGGCTTCGGCCTTATTGATGCGGCCGTAGGAGGCTGCCACGAAGGCTTCGTGATAGTCCGCCGTTCCCTCTCCTTCATTCGCTTCGTTTTTCAGGGTGGGCATTTCGTCGGTGTCCACCCACACCAGCGGCCAGTCGAGCTCGTCGAGCATGCTGCGATGGCTCACCTCCGGCGCTGCTTTCAATTGGCCACCATAAAACCAGTCGGAGGAGAAACGCATCAGTGTTTCGTTCATTCGGTATTGCAGCGTGAGCAGTCGAACACATTCTGGACGCGTTTCTGCCACGTGTTCCATCAGCGTCACCGCCAGTCCGCCCTTCATGGCCGCTTGGCTTTTCACGGTTGGCGGCAGTTGACAATGGTCGCCCGCCAGGATGACGCGGTCGGCCTTTTGCAGGGCAATCCAGCAGGCCGCTTCCAGGGCCTGCGCCGCTTCGTCGATGAAGAGCGTGTGGAAATGATGGCCCGTGAGCACGGGGTTGGCCGTTCCCGCCAGTGTGGCCGCCACCACGCGGCAGCCGTCGAAGAGCGCGTGGCGGATGCGTATTTCCAGTTCGTCGGCCCGCTCCTTGAGGCGTGCAATCTTCTGGTGGAAATTCGCTGGGCGCCCTTTCCTCGGTTGGCTGTAGAGCTGGCGGATGGTGCGGCGCGTTTGCCAAAGCGCCGGATAATCGGGGTGGGCCTCGAAGCGGCGCTCATAAGTGTTTTGCAGCATGGCGTCGGTCACGCGCGTTGGATTTCCGATGCGGAGCACGCCGAGTCCGCGGTTGGCCAGCTGTTCCGAAATCCAATCAACGGCCGTGTTGCTTTGTGCGCAAACCAGCACTTGCGGTTCGCGGCGCAGTGTTTCGCAGACGGCTTCAATCAGTGTGGTGGTTTTGCCCGTTCCAGGAGGACCGTGAACCACCATCACATCGCGGGCCTTTAGGGCTTCGCCGACGGCCGCTTCCTGAGCAGCGTTGAGCCAGGGAAGGCTCAGCGGCATGCTTCCTCCGGCGGCAAACTGCGGACGGAGGGAGCCGTGGAAGATGTCGCGCAGATGGGCAAGGCGGCCCTCTTTAGCGTTTGTCACTCTGTCGAGGGCTTCAAACATGAGGCGGTAGGTGGTCTCGTCGAAATAGAGCTGCACGCCAGGACGCTCCAGTGAGAGAATCTGCGAGAGCTGGCGCTCGTCGTTGAGGCAGACCACCATGCGCGATGCTTCGGCATAGCTCACAGTGGCCGTGAAGGGCAGGTAATGCAAAGAGCCCGTTGCATCTTGCGAGAAGAAAACAACGGGCTTTCCGTATTCAAAGTTGTGCTCAATGTCGGTGTCTTCGCTTCGCGTGATTTCCACCACCAGGCGGTCGAGCGAATTATAATAGCTGCGCCCGGCAGTGATTGGAAACCAGCAGTCGCCGCGCTTCACTTTGCGCCCGACACCCATCAGTTCCGCCGATTTCTCAAAGGCGGCCTTTTCGGCTTCATATTCCTTGCGCAAGAGTTCGCGCTGGCGCAAGAGAGAGGTTGCTTTTGACATAAGTAGGTAAGTAGGTGTTCAAAGAAGACGATTCTTGGACGGACGGGGTGCCTTTGTGGAAGGCGAGGCGTCCTTAAACAAAAGTCGCCTCCTTATATAATATATGAGTGCGCCCTCGTCGCTGGCTTCTCGGCCGTTTTCAATATTTTTGGTGTTCCACGCTCACTTGTATCATGGCGTTCTTCCCCAATTTAAACTCCGCCATCGCGCCGAAGCGTTCGGAAGGAATGCCCCAGAAATAGGCGGGGAGCGGGGCAGGGGTGGCATAACCCGTGAGGAAGTTATAGCGGAGTTGTCGGTTTCGGCCGTTCGGGAAGAACGATTTGGCACCGTAGGCATACACGTTTACGGCATCGTTCACGCGGTATTGCACGGCTGCCGCCAGACCGACTTCGCGGTCGTTGAAAGCCCCCCAGTCCATATTGTTGGCATAAATGCCTGCGGCCACGGCAAAGCGCTTGCTCAGCGGCATGGCATATCCGAAGGCCGCCTGCTGGGAAAAACCGACGCCGTGGGGCGCCCCTTTGCCGAAGCCCGCCGTCAGCGATAGGCCGAGCTGGGCATTAAAGCCCTCGTGCATCTGCCACACTGGCATCGCGCCATAGTTCCAAGGCGAGAAACCGTTGAAGCCCGGGGCTGAGAAATGAAGCATCGGCAACGCATAGCGCGTCATGCTGTCGGGAACGAGCATTTCTTCGCCCGTCATCTCCGCCTGGGGCGTGATGTCGCCCTGAAGCAATGTGTCGGCAATCTGCTCAGGCTGCTGCATGAGCGGCTGAGTTTCCGCGTTTTGCGCTGAGGCCTCAACGGAGGCAAAGAGCGCGAAGATAAAAGTGATGTATTTCAGCATGACTTGATTTTTAATCTTCACTTGTGAAAAGAAGGACTGTTGGAACGTCCCTAAGTATCATTACTAAAGGTGTCATTCCTAAAGATGAAAGAGGCGCTTGGCCGTCTCCGTTGTTTGCTGCGCCACCTTCTCTGGCATGACTTCATAGATGTCGGCCAGTTTTTCGATGACCAGCGGCACGTAGGCCGGTTCGTTGCGCTTGCCGCGGTGGGGCGTTGGTGCCAGATAGGGGCAGTCGGTTTCCACCACGATGCGGTCGAGCGGTACTGCTGCGCGGAGCGTGGCGGGGAGCGTTGACTTTTTGAAGGTCACGACGCCCCCAATGCCCAAGACGAAGCGCGGGAAGCAGTCAAGAAGTTCCTGCGCCTCTTCCGTTGTTCCGCCGAAGCAATGGAAAACGCCGCCTGGCACTCTGTCGGCAAACGGCAGGAGCGTGTCAACGAGCAGGCGGTGGGCAGAACGGCTGTGGATGACCAATGGCTGGTGGAAGCGTGCGGCCCACTCAGCCTGGCGTTGCAGGATGGCCACTTGTTCTTCGCGCCGCGATTCGTCCCAATAAAGGTCGATGCCCACCTCGCCGATGGCAATGTAGGGATGGTTGGGCGCTTCGAGCAGGCGCTCCATGTGGTTGAGTGCTGTTTCCACCTCTTCCGCCGTGTCGGGCAGTTCCGTTGGGTGAAGCCCCATCATGGGGCGGCAGAAGTCGGGATGCTTCTCACAAAGCTCCAGCATGGGGCCAATCGACGCCTCGTTGATGTTGGGAAGCAGAATCATTTCCGCCCCTGCCTCACGGGCACGGGCGATGACGGCTTCGCGGTCGTCGTCAAATTCTTCCGTATAAGGATGGCTGTGCGTGTCGATAAACATGGGCTTAGTTTTTACGTCCCAAGAGCGACTGCGTGTAGGCAACCAGTGGTGCAAACTTTTCGGCGGCTGAGGCTGCACGTTTCAGGGCTTCGTTGGCTTCGTCGTAGAAATGGTTGATGGCGTCGAGCGTGAGAGCCGGGATGCCGAGCTGGTTGTAGATTTCCGTTACGGCCTGAATCTTCTCTTCGGCAGGCATCTCGTGGTTGTCGAGAAGCGCTTGCAGGCGTTTGCGCGTGGCATCGTCGGCCTTGTTGAACGCGTTGATGAGCAGAAATGTCTTTTTCCCGCAGAGGATGTCGCCGCCGATTTTCTTGCCGAATACCTTCGGGTCGCCGTAGACGTCGAGATAATCGTCTTGAATCTGGAAAGCGAGACCGATGCGTTCGGCAAAAGCGTAGAGCGCTTCGCAGTCGGCAGCGTCGGCATTGGCGATGAGTGCGCCCATCTTGGCGGCGCAGGCCAGGAAGACGGCGGTTTTTAGGCGAATCATTTCAAGGTATTCGCCAACCGTTACGTTGTTGCGCGTCTCGAAATTCACGTCATATTGTTGTCCTTCGCAGATCTCCTGGGCCGTTTGAGCGAAGAGCTGCAGGGCCTCCGTGGATTTCTCGCAGCGGCATTCCATGACATGGCGGAAGGCCATGATGAGCATCGTGTCGCCAGAGAGCACCGCCGTGTTTTCGTCCCATTTGCGGTGTACCGTTGGGCGGCCGCGTCGCATATCAGCGTGGTCCATGAGGTCGTCGTGCAGCAGCGTGTGGTTGTGGTAGGTCTCCAGACCGATGGCTGCAGGCATGGCGCGGTTGAGGTCTTCGCGGTAGATGCTGTAGGCCAGCAGGAGAAGGGTGGGGCGCAGGCGCTTTCCGCCTTCCTCAAGAACATACTCGATGGGTTCGTAAAGACCTTCGGGTTCTGAAGGGTAATTGGTCGTTGCCAATTCGTCTTCAATGCGTTGCAGAATATCTTGCGTGGTAATCATAATATACTGTCTTTATGTGGATAACTTGTTTTCAGCGTTTTATCATGTTTCCTTTGGGAGCTATCGCAGCTGGAAATGTATCGGCAGCGTAATCTGAACGGCGGTGTTCTTGCCATCGGCCTTCCCTGGTGTCCATCGCGGCATGCGCTTTAGTACCCTGAGAACGAGGCGGTCGATTTCTGGGTCGATGGACTTGGTGATTTTTATGTCGCTGGCCGTTCCGTCCTTGAGAACGTAGAACACCACTTCCATGTCGCCCTCAGTCTTCTCGTCGATGCAGTGTTTCGGATAGCCGATGTTCGTGTCGAGCCATTTCATGAAAGCCGTCGGGCCGCCTGGGAATTGCGGCATCTCCTTCACCACCTCTGTCGCTACGATTTGCGGACCTTCAATGGGGAGGTCTTCGCGGTCGCGGTTGTGCTGTAGGTCGAGGTCTTCAAAGGTCGTCTTGGTGTCGTCAACGATGAAAGTTTCTGCCCCGCTGGTTCCGAAGACGATGTCCTTCTTCGTGTATTCAACGATGTCGGGGGCCTTTTCCGTGGCGCCCTTGATGACCGTGTACGTCGGAGCGCCTCGTCCTGCCGATATATGCTTGACGGTGTATCCCTTCTCGTGTTCCAGTTTCTTGAGTTGGCGCACTTCCGTGGCGGCATCTTTGAAACTCTGGTAGAATTTATATCGGAAATAGAGGGTGAAGGCCGTGGGGACGGCGGCGGTCAGGAAAGCGCCCACGAATACCAGGGTCAGCGCATAGGCGTAGCGCCGGCCCATGTTCTTACGTATCTTGTATGCGCCATAGTTCTGATTGCGGCCGCTGAAGATAAGGTCGCACCATGCTTTGGAAAATAATTCGGAATTCTTCACGTTATACTTCTATAATGTCTCGCGAGCGGGAATGTGTCGTTTACCACCTATATATATAAAGGTGTGCGGCAGTCTCTTCGCGAGCGTTGCTTTCCGAATGCCGAGGCATTCTTCTGGCAACAGGAAATCAGGCCCACGGCCTGTTCTTTTTCAAACCACGAAGCCGCGTCGCAAATGTTCTTGCGGCGCGTCTCCAGTATTTCTCCTGCAAAAGTACACGCAAAATCTAAAATTTGTCGTACCTTTGGACACAATTTTTATTTCTCTAAATGAAAAAGTGTTTATATGCCATAGTTGGCTTGCTATATAGTCTCGGTTCTTATGCTCAGGAATCGTCGTCGGCCTACACAGTGCTCAAACTTCCCGTGTCGGCCCATGCCAGTGCGCTCGGCGGAGAGAACATCTCGGCCATCGAAGACGCGCCGTGGGTCGGGTGGTCGAATCCAGCGCTTTATTCTTCGGTGAGCGACCGCAGTTTGGGACTTTCCTTTATGACGTACGCCAGCGGCAGCAGCTGGATGGGCGCCCAGTTTGTCAAAGGTTTCGGCGAGCGACATACGGCGGCTTTTTTCGCGCAGTATCTCGGCTACGGCTCGATGGACGAAACCGATGCAAACGGACAAGTGATTGGTTCTTTTTCGCCGAAGGACATCGTCGTTGGCGCAGGCTACAGTTATCTGCTCTCCGACGCTTGGGCCGGTGGCGCCTCGCTCAAGATGGTCACCTCTTCGTATGCCGGCTATTCGGCCTTTGCGGTGGCGGTTGACCTGGGATTGAATTATTATGACGAGGAGCGCGACCTTTCCCTGTCGGCCACGATGCGCAACATCGGCGCGCAGGTGAAGTCGTTTGACGGCCGCACAGAGCGTGTGCCTTTCTGCATGCAGGTGGGCCTGACGAAGGGCATGGATCATGCGCCAGTGCGTTTCTCTCTGACCATGACCGACCTCACGCGCTGGAAATCCAGCGACTATTATCATGCCGAGGGAGAGAAAATGAACTTCGGAAAGAAATTTATCAACCATTTCGTGGTTGGCGTTGATGTGCAACCGTCAAGCAGTCTGACGCTCAGTGCCGGATATAACTTTCGCCGCGCCTCCGAACTCAAGGCGGCCGACGGTGCTCATGGCGCCGGACTGACCTTCGGGGGAAACCTGAACTTGAATCGCTTCAAACTCGGCGTTTCTTACGCCCGCTATCATTTGTCAACAACCTCCTTGATGTTCAACGTGGCGTATGCTCTATAGCTTTCAGATCATAAAAGGCAGCATAGAGACGTGCGCGGAGAGAGCAGAAGCAAATTACTTTGCGTCAGCAGAAAAATAACTCGTCATTATTCGCTTATGGCTTGTTTGGCCATTCTATAATCTCTTTTAAAAAATGCGACATGGATAAAGATGAACAAGACATAATTACTTTTAACCGCCGCTTTCGCCGTGCAGGTCGTATCTGTCGCGTGTTATGGTTGATTAATTTAGTATTACTTATACTTATTCGTTGCACAAAGTGGTAAGGTGGTGTGCTAAAATAGGGGTAAAATCCAGTGGTTTTCCAAGGAGACAAAGAAAATTCAAGATTTTCGCAATTTTTTTTGCAAAAGGCTTGGCTGGTATTATAAAAGTTGCTACCTTTGCACTCGCAAACAAGAAACAACGCTAACGCAGAAACAAACAGTAAGCAACAAGGTGCCATAGCTCAGTTGGTAGAGCAAAGGACTGAAAATCCTTGTGTCCCCGGTTCGATTCCTGGTGGCACCACTAAAAAGCAATTAAATCCCGATTTCAAAACGAAATCGGGATTTTTGTTTTCTGGCGGAATGCAAAAGGCGGCAGAGTCAACTGGGCTCGGTGGAAAGATGGTTATGGCTCTCTTTATGAAGTGAACAACCCAAAGGACATAAAAAGGTATCAACAGAATTCTTGACACTACGCCTGCCTATATAAGCAGGAATCATTCCTGTAATAATAGGCACTTGGCAAGCATAGTCAATTATGTTAAGTTTATAGATTTCTTATTTGTCTTCAAAAAGAGATAAGTAGGTGTTCATAATTAGTTTATATTGAATTGTCGTATTATTTTGTTCCTACATCTGCCTTGAAGAAGGAGCGTAGCGGGCTACGTGACTGATGAAAGACAGTTGTAGGGGCAAAAGGATGCAGCAAGGCAATATTAAACTGGCTTATTCCTACATGGATAGTATAAACTAATTTTGAACACCTACTTAATATATCAGTGTCTACATTTGCAACAGTTTGGAAAAGATAAGGTATGGCAGAGGAAAATAAAATAATACTCTATCAGGATGATAACGAGATAACTCGTGTGTCAGTACGTTTTGCCGATGAAGATTTATGGTTGACACAGAATCAGTTGGCGAATATATATTGCACAACACAAGAGAATATCTCTATGCATATTAAGAATATATATGCAGATCACGAGCTGGATGAGAACCGAACTTATAAGAGATTCTTATTAGTTCGTCAGGAAGGTAATCGTCAGGTAAAACGTAACATCGACCACTATAATCTTGACATGGTTATCGCCTTGGGCTATCGTGTGCAGTCACAAGTTGCTACCCGTTTTCGCCGTTGGGCTACCCTGCGGCTTCATGAGTATATCCAAAAGGGATTTGCGATGGATGATGAGCGGTTGAAGCAAGGGGGCAATAGGTATTTCCGTGAGTTGCTCCAGCGCATCAGGGATATTCGTAGCAGCGAGCGGAACTTCTACCAGCAGGTTACGGACATATATGCCACGGCTACTGACTATGACCCACGCGATGAGATGACAAAGATGTTCTTTGCCACTGTGCAGAACAAATTGCATTATGCCGTTCACGAGAATACGGCAGCGGAAGTTATCTACAATCGTGTGGACAACGAAAAGCCGTTTGTGGGTATGACGAACTTCAAGGGTAACTATGTGACCAAGGATGACGTGAAGATTGCCAAGAACTATCTGTCGGAGGTTGAACTCCAGCGTTTGAATCTGCTTGTTTCCGGCTTCTTGGACTTTGCCGAGTTCCAAGCATTGGAAATGAATCCCATGACAATGAAAGACTGGATAGAAGCACTGGATAACCAGATTATTGCACACAAACGGAAAGTGCTGATTGGCAAGGGGAACATTTCTCATAGGCAAGCCGTTGAGAAGGCCGAAAAGGAGTTTGAAATCTACCGCAAACGTGAAATGGAACTGCTTGAAAGCGATTTTGATAGGGAAATCAAGAAATTAAAAGACAGAAATGATGGTAGTTCCAAGTAATTCACTACCTTTGCAATAGGAAACCACCATGCAACGATGTGCAGAACAGCGCAAATTCAAGGTGGAGAAATAGGAGAAGATTACCATTTTTTTATTTCTGAAAAGTGATGATATTCACCCACTTGGTAAATCGTAGCGATTCCTGGTGGCACCACAATATGAAAAACAGTTAGGAGCATGCTCTTAACTGTTTTTTTGTATGCCCACCCGAGAGATATACCGAATAAATGAGTGTCTGATATACAAGAAAATTTTAAACGTATAATAATATGTCGCAAGAGAGAGTAAATTTTGGAAGTAAGTTAGGAATGGTGCTCGCCACGGCGGGCTCGGCAGTGGGCCTCGGCAATGTGTGGCGATTCCCTTATATGGCTGGACAGAACGGCGGTGCCTCCTTCATTTTGATTTATATAGGCTGTGTGTTGCTGCTGGGCATACCGTGCATGATGAATGAGTTTATCATCGGGCGTCATGGCGCTTCCAACACTGGGCGTGCGTATGGCAAGATGGGCAAGGCGGGCTCGTGGCGCTTCATCGGATGTATGAGCGTGTTGACGGGTTTCATCATCACGAGTTATTATGCCGTGGTGTCTGGTTGGTGTCTGCAATACATTTTCGCTTCGGCTGGCGGTGAGCTCAACGGCGACCCGCAATACATCAGCAAGTATTTTCAAGACTTCTCGTCATCGCCCTTCCGCCCCATGTTGTGGACCGTTGCCATTCTGCTCATGACCCATTACGTGATTATCCACGGCGTGCGCAGCGGCATTGAGCGGGCCTCGAAACTGATGATGCCGACGCTCTTCCTCCTGCTCATTGTGGTGGTCATCGGTTCATGTATGCTGCCTGGGGCCGGCAAGGGCGTGGAGTTCCTTTTCCGTCCAGATTTCTCACACATGGATTCCTCCGTGTTCCTCGCCGCGATGGGCCAGTCGTTTTATTCGCTCAGCATCGGTATGGGCTGCATCTGCACCTTTGCCAGTTATTTCTCCCGTCAGACCAACCTTCTCAAGTCGGCGGGCAACATTGTCGCCATCGACTCTCTCATCGCCATCCTTGCCGGACTGATGATTTTCCCCGCCGCCTTCTCTGTCGGCGTCGACCCCGACTCTGGCCCCTCTCTCATCTTCATCACCCTTCCCAACGTCTTCAAGGAAGCCTTTGCTACGATGCCGTTGGTTGGAACCGCCATTGCCGTACTCTTCTACGTCTTGTTGTCGCTCGCTGCCCTGACATCGCTGATATCCCTGCATGAAGTGTCGACAGCCTTCTTCCATGAAGAGTTTAACATCTCGCGTAAGAAAGCCGCCACATGCGTCACGGCATCGCTCTGTATTTTGGGTGCATTTTGTTCCTTATCGGTTGGCAATCGCGATTGGCTCATAATCGGTGGCCGTTCGTTGTTTGATCTCTTTGATTTCGTCACAGGTCAGATCATGTTGCCTGTGGCCGGATTCCTCACCTGTATTTTCCTTGGTTGGGTTGTCCCAACCAAAGTAGTGAAAGACGAATTTACCAACGAAGGCACGCTGCGCTCCACCTTGTTTGGCGTTTATCTGTTGCTCATCCGTTACGTATGTCCGGTGTGCATCGTGGCGATTTTCCTCAATCAGTTGGGGTTGATATAATGGTATAAAAATAGGTAGTCAGATTTAATTTTGACTACCTATTTTTTATTATTGTTGTCCGCTAAAATACCCCAAAAACTATAAATGAAACACCTCAAAAATTACAAATAGATTACCCCAAAACTTAAAATAAAACAAGTTATCGATTCGCGGCCGCCGGTAGCGCTACTCGCGGCCGCGGGTAATGCTACCAGCGGCCGAAGGTAGCGCTACCAGCGGCCGCGAGTTGATAACACGTAAGGTATTTGGGGAAGACTTTTTTCGGGCTGTGGAAAAGCGGAAATGTAAAGCCGGGGGCGTTCCTTGTTGGGGAGCGCCTCCGGCTTTATTGGTGGAGTTGTAATGATGTTGTTTATCCGCAACGGCTTGAGCCGCAGTGTTTGCATATCAAGCAGCCCTCCTGGTAGACCAGGGCTTCGTGGCCGCAGTTGGGGCATTTCAGGCCTTTGGCTTCCGTGCCGTCGGTGATGTATTTTTTCAGGGCGCGGGCCACACCGACCTTCCATGTATTGATGTTTTCACTTTCGAGCTGCAGGCTGTCAACGAGTTTGATGACGTTTTCCAGCGGCATGCGGTAGCGCAACACACCCGAAATCAGTTTGGCATAGTTCCAATATTCCTTGTTGAATTTCTCCGAGAGACCTTCCACAGTGGTCTTGTATCCGCGTTTGTTTTCAAATTGGAAGTCGTAGCGCTTCGTGCCGTCTTCAGCGTTGACATGCTTGACGATGCGGCCTTTGGTGACCGTTTTCGGCAGGACGATGCCCTCTTCGTCGTCTTGCAGTCCAGTGAAGATCTCATAGGGCCGTCCGTCGAGCAGTCCGACGAAAGCCACCCATTTCTCCTTGTTGTTTTGGAAGCGCACCACGTCGCATTCAAGCACTTCCGGGCGGCGTTCCACAACGGGCGAGAGCGTTTGCAGTTTGGCGCCCTTGTCTTCCTTCTTTTTCTTCACGCTGACCATGACGCCAGCGCGTGAACCGTCGCGGTAGATGGTGCATCCCTTGCATCCACTCTTCCAGGCCTCCACGTAAAGGCGGTCGACCAGTGCTTCGTCAACGGCGTTCGGGAGGTTGACCGTCACGCTGATGCTGTGGTCCACCCATTTCTGGATTTCCCCTTGCATTTTGACCTTCATGAGCCAGTCGACATCGTTGGCCGTGGCGAGGTAATAGGGCGAGCGTGCAACGAGTTCGTCAATCTCCTCCTGGGTGTAGCGGCGTTCCGTGTCGATGCCGTTGGCGCGCATCCATGTGAGGAAGTGGTGGTGGTAAACGATGTATTCTTCAAAGGCGTCTCCCGATTCGTCCACAAAGTCAATGCGCACTTCTGGGTCGTTTGGGTTCACCTTTCGGCGGCGTTTGTAGACCGGCATAAACACGGGTTCGATGCCAGAGGTGGTCTGCGTCATCAAGCTCGTTGTGCCAGTTGGCGCGATGGTGAGGCACGCGATGTTGCGTCGGCCATATTTCACCATGTCGGCGTAGAGCGCCTCGTCGGCCTCCTTGATTCTCAGCACGAAGGGGTTGGCGGCTTCGCGTTGTGCGTCGTAGATTTCAAATGCTCCGCGCTCCTTCGCCATTTCCACCGATGCGGCGTAGGCCGTCAGCGCCAGCGTCTTCTGCACCTTGACGGCGAAATCCGTGGCCTCCTGTGTGCCGTAGCGCAGTCCGAGCGCCGCCAGCATGTCGCCTTCAGCGGTGATGCCGAGTCCGGTGCGTCGTCCTTGTCCCGTCTTGCGCTTGATTTTCTCCCAGAGGCGGCGTTCCGTGTGCTTCACCTCCTCGCTCTGCGGGTCACTGTCGATCTTCTTCAGGATGAGGTCAATCTTCTCCTCCTCGAGGTCGATGATGTCGTCCATGAAACGCTGTGCCAGACGCACGTGTTGGCGGAAGCGCTGGAAATTGAAAGAAGCCTGAGGCGTAAACGGGTCGTCAACGTAACCGTAGAGATTGACGGCCAAAAGACGACAACTGTCGTAGGGACAGAGCGGAATTTCGCCGCAAGGATTGGTTGACACCGTTTTGAAGCCCAGGTCGGCATAGCAGTCGGGTATGCTTTCGCGCGTGATGGTATCCCAGAAAAGCACGCCCGGTTCGGCACTCTTCCAAGCGTTGTGGACAATTTTCTTCCAGAGTTTCTGCGCGTCGATTTCCTTGCTCGTGAGGCATTCATCCTCCGGCGCGTCGACAGGGTATTGCTGGCGGTAGGGGCGTCCCTCCGTGGCGCAACGCATAAAGTCGTCGTCAATTCTCACCGACACGTTGGCCCCCGTCACCTTGCCCTCCGTCATCTTGGCATCGATGAAAGCCTCAGCGTCTGGGTGCTTGATACTCACCGAAAGCATCAGGGCGCCGCGGCGTCCGTCTTGCGCCACCTCGCGTGTGGAGTTGGAGAAACGTTCCATGAAGGGCACCAGACCTGTTGAAGTTAGGGCGGAGTTGTTCACTGGGGAACCTTTCGGGCGGATGCGCGAGAGGTCGTGTCCCACGCCGCCGCGGCGCTTCATGAGTTGCACCTGTTCCTCGTCTTCCTTCATGATGGCGCCGTAAGAGTCGGCATCGCCGTCAATGCCGATGACGAAGCAGTTGGAGAGCGAGGCCACCTGATAATTGTTGCCGATGCCCGTCATCGGACTGCCCGCGGGGATGATGAAGCGGAAGTGGTCGAGCAAAGAAAAGATTTCCTCTTCCGGAACCGGGTTGGGGTATTTGCGCTCAATGCGGGCCATCTCGGTAGCCAGGCGGTGGTGCATGTCGGCCGGCGATTTCTCGTAGATATTGCCGAAGGAATCTTTCATGGCATACTTGTTGACCCATACGCGGGCGGCGAGTTCGTCGCCCTCAAAGTAGGCCAATGTCGCCTGGAAGGCTTCTTCGTAGCTGTAAGTAGTTGGATTCATAAATGTATGTTTGGTTAATGGTGTGTCATAAGTAAACTGCCGTGCGGAATCTTGGCCGTTGTTTCTCCTCGCCATCGTTCAACGCGTAGGGCGGGGGAGGGAGAGCGGCTTCGTTGTTAGTCTTCCCACTTCGATGTCAAGATGCGCTCCAGGTTTTCTGGCGACAGGTGCAACTGAAACTGCCCCTTTTCGGCCACCGATATGCCTCCCGTTTCCTCCGAGACAACGATGGCCAGGCAGTCGCTCTTTTGCGAAATTCCGAGCGCGGCGCGGTGGCGCAATCCGAGAGCTTTGGGGATGTCGAGGTCGTGTGACACTGGAAGAATACACCCCGCAGCGCAGATGCGTTTATGGCTGATGACCATAGCGCCGTCGTGCAGCGGCGAGTTTTTGAAGAAGATATTTTCGATGAGCCGTTGGTTGATGTTGGCGTTGATGAGGTCGCCCGAGCGTATCACCTCGTTAAGCCCCACGCTACGTTCCACCACGATGAGCGCCCCCACCTTCTGTTTGCTCATGCTCATGCAGGCCATGACGATTGGGATGATTTCGTCGCGGTGCGTCATGTCGTCCTTGCGTTTCCTTGAAAACAGGCGGATGAGCACGTTGGCGCGGCGGCGTGTGCCGATGCTTGAAAAGAAATGGCGGATTTCCTCTTGAAAAAGAATGATGAGCGCCAGTGCTCCCACGTTGACCATGTTGTTCATGATACCCCCCAGGAGGCGCATTTCAAACACCTGCGTGACGAGGAGCCAGACAACGATGAAGACGAGGATGCCGTAGAAGATGTTGGCGGAGCTCGACTTCTTCATCAGCTGGTAGATATAGTAAAGAATGCACGCCACCGACACGATGTCGATGAGGTCGATGATGCCGAAGTTGATCATATATATAATGAGTAGGAGGAGTGGTGTGAGTCGGTATTATGTATGAGCAGAAATGCACTATTCTTCGTTGGCCGACGTCGCCTGCAACGCTTCAACGATTTTCACCGTTTCAACGGCCGCCTTCACATCGTGAACGCGGAGGATGTGGGCGCCCCTTTCAAGCGCGATGGTGTTGAGCGCGATGGTGCCTCCGAGCGCGTCTGCTGGTGTGCCTCCAACGAGTTTGTAAATCATCGACTTTCTCGAGATGCCAACCAGTATGGGGAGGTCAAATTCGCGGAAGTCGCCCATTTTGTTCATCAGCTCATAATTGTTCTCCAGCGTCTTGCCGAAACCAAACCCTGGGTCGAGGATGATGTCTTTCACGCCCAGGTCGTGCAGGCGGTCAACGCGTTCCGCGAAATAGAGAAACACCTCGCGCATGAAGTGGTCGTAGTGGGGCGCCAATTGCATGGTGGCCGGTGTGCCCTTCATGTGCATGAGAATGTAAGGCACGCCCAGTTGGGCGGCCGTGCGGAACATGTGTTTGTCGAGCATGCCGCCAGAGATGTCGTTGATGATGTCGACACCATATTCCTCCACACACATCTTGGCCACGTCGGCGCGGAACGTGTCAACGGAAACCACCGCCTGCGGAGCTTCCTTGTTGACGATGGCAAGGCCGTGGCGCAGGCGCTCCATTTCTTCTTCCACCGACACTTCGTCGGCACCAGGGCGCGACGAATAGGCGCCGATGTCAATCATCGTGCCGCCCTCGGCCACAATCTGGCGAGCGCGTGCCGCGATGCCTTCGTCGCTTTGCTTGCGGCTGTCGGCGTAAAAAGAATCGGGCGTGACATTGAGGATGCCCATGACTTGCGGTTTGTCGAGGGCAAACAGTCGTCCGTTGCAATTGATGGAATATGGTTTGAGAGTCATAATCAGAGTTTGGGTATATATTAGTTGGATATTGCCAGGCAGGGCGGAACGCGATACACAAGTTGTGGTCTCCGTGTGCGCATCTGCGTGGCAGGATGATTTCGCAGGGACACAAATTTACATAGAATATTTTGCTCTTCGCGCCTCTCTCGCGAAATTTCACTAAATTTGTGGGCAAATAACCATTAGGAACAATGAAAATTTCAGAACTCTATCAAGTGTTTCTCAAGCATCCTGTTGTCACGACTGATACGCGCGACTGTCCGAAGAACTCCATGTTTTTCGCCCTGCGGGGTGCTTCGTTCAACGGTAATGACTTTGCAATCAAAGCCTTGGAAAGCGGCTGCGCCTATGCAGTGGTCGACGACGAGCGGGTGGTTGGCGACGAGCGCCTCATTCATGTGCCCAACGTTTTGACCGCGATGCAAGAGTTGGCCGCCTACCACCGCCGGCAACTCCATACGCCGATTTTGCAGGTGACGGGCACCAACGGCAAGACTACAACCAAGGAACTGACCTCGGCAGTGCTCTCTGAACGTTTCAACGTGCTCTACACCTTGGGGAACTTCAACAACCACATCGGGGTGCCGAAGACCTTGTTGCGCCTGCGGCCAGAACACGACATTGCCGTTGTGGAAACCGGCGCCAACCATCCCGGCGAGATTGCCGAACTGAGTCGCATCGTGCAAGCCGATTGCGGATTGATAACGAATGTGGGTAAGGCCCACTTGGAGGGCTTCGGCTCTTTCGAGGGCGTGATCCATACGAAGGGCGAACTCTATGACGATTTGCGCCAGCGCCCCGACACGTTTATCTTCTTGAATGCCGACAACGAACACCTCGTGAAAATTGCTGGCGGACTGAAAGCCGTTACTTACGGTGAGCCCGGAAAAGGCTATGATGTGGAAGGCGAAGTCGTTTCGTGCACGCCGTTCGTCAACCTCCGTTGGCGGCAAAAGGGCGGCGAATGGCAGGAAATCCATACACACCTCATCGGGGCGTACAACGTGACCAATGCTTTGGCTGCGGCAGCTGTTGGTCTGCATTTCGGGGTTAGCGCTGAGACTATCACCCGCGCCATCTCCAATTACCAGCCCACCAATAACCGTTCAGAACTGCTGGAAACGGGGCATAACACGCTCGTTGTCGATGCCTACAATGCCAATCCAACGAGCATGAAGGCGGCCTTCGATAGTTTCCGCCTCATCAGCCATCCCAAGAAGATGGCCATCGTTGGCGAGATGCGCGAACTCGGTGCGGCATCGGAAGAAGAACATCGCCGTGTGGTTTCTGAAGCAGAGACGCTGGGGTGTGACGAACTTTGGTTTGTTGGCAACAACTTCAAAGACTGTGCTGGTGCACACCGCTTCTTCCCCGATGTGGAAGCCGTGAAGAAACAACTCGAGGCGGCACCGCTCAACGGTTGCATGGTGCTCATCAAAGGAAGCAATTCAACCCGCTTATATCAATTACCAGAATATCTTTAATCAGTATGAAAAAAATAATCGTGGCCATTGACGGCTACTCCTCTTGTGGAAAGAGCACGATGGCCAAAGATTTGGCCCGCGCAGTTGGATATATATATGTCGACACCGGCGCCATGTATCGCGCCGTGACGCTTTACGCCCTCCGAAACAACCTCTTCGAGGCCGACGGGAGCGTGAAAGCGGCCGCGCTGGAGAACCAGATGGAAAACGCCATCGTTTCTTTCCGTCTTGACCCTTCAACCAATCTTCCGCAGACCTATCTCAACGACGAGTGTGTGGAAAAAGAAATCCGTTCGCTTGAAGTGTCGTCCCACGTGAGCCCTGTGGCAGCCCTTCCCTTTGTTCGCGAAGCACTCACCTGTCAGCAGCAGGCTATGGGGAGCAAGCGCGGCATCGTGATGGACGGCCGCGACATCGGAACGGTGGTGTTCCCAGATGCCGAACTCAAGATTTTCGTGACGGCTTCGGCGGAAGTGCGTGCCCAGCGCCGTTTCGACGAATTGCAGGCCAAGGGTATGCCCGCTGATTTTGAAGACATCCTTCGCAACGTGAAGGAGCGCGATTATATCGACTCACACCGCGACGTGGCTCCTTTGCGCCAGGCTGAAGATGCCGTGGTGCTTGACAACAGCGAAATGACCGTATCGCAGCAACGTGAATGGCTGCTTGCCAAATTTGAAGATGCTGTGGAACGAAAGAACAACGCGTCGACATGCTGAACATCGAAATCGACGAACACTCCGGTTTCTGCTTCGGCGTGACCACGGCCATCGGTAAGGCAGAGGAAGAGTTGGCACACAGCCAGCGCCTTTATTGCCTCGGCGACATCGTTCACAACGGCAGTGAGTGTGAACGCCTGCGGGGAATGGGACTGGAAACCATTGACCACGAGGCGTTTCGCTCGCTCCGCAATGCCAAAGTGCTTCTGCGTGCCCACGGCGAACCGCCCGAGACTTACGCCACCGCGTCGGCCAATGGCATCAACATCATCGATGCTACCTGCCCTGTGGTGTTGCAATTGCAACGGCGAATCAAGCAGGTGTTTTCGGAGCCAGGGCGCCCGCAAATCGTTATCTACGGAAAGCCCGGCCATGCGGAGGTGCTCGGCCTCGTCGGACAGACCGACGGGACGGCCATTGTGATTGAGGGACTGGAGGGCGCGGAGAAGCTCGACTTCACACGCGACATCCGTCTTTTCTCTCAGACCACCAAACCGCTGGAGGGGTTCCGCCAGATAGTGGACTATATCACGGCACACATTCAGGCGCCTGCCACATTCCGTTCCTACGACACCATCTGCCGACAGGTGGCCAACCGTCTGCCGAATATCTGCAATTTTGCCGTGCGCCACGATGTCGTCATCTTCGTGTGTGGCCTCAAAAGCAGCAACGGCCGCGTTCTCTTTGAGGCCTGCCGTCGCGTCAATCCCCGTGCTTATCTCGTAGACACGCCAGCGGCACTCCGTCGGGAATGGTTTGATGGCGCGGGCAGTGTCGGCGTTTGCGGCGCCACTTCCACGCCGAAATGGTTGATGGAAGATTGCCGCGAGGCGATACTCAAGATTGCTGGGCAGTGAGCAACCGCTAATTTTCCACTGGACGGGAGGCGCCTCTTGCCAGCAATGGTTTCCTTTCTCCCCCAAGGGCATCTCCTAACTTTCGCTGGGGAGAAAATGAAGAGAAAACGGGGGCGAGGTGTCCATGTCTGAAATTTATTCTGACCGCGTGCTCGTGATTCGGAATTTATCCTTATCTTTGCAGGTGGATTTTGCGGAAAAGCGTTCCGCAGGTATCAACGGCTCCGTAGCTTAGCTGAATAGAGCGTCAGATTCCGGTTCTGAAGGTCCTGGGTTTGAATCCCAGCGGGGTCACAAAAAGGAAAGAGGATTTTACATTGCTGTAGAATCCTCTTTCCTTTTGTTTTTGTGTACTGGCAGTTTGGTTGTGTGTAGCTGGCCGTTGCCCCACGCGGCGTAGGCAGGCAATATAGATAAAAACAAAAAGCGACCACTTCAAAAGAAGTAGTCGCTTCGTAGCGAGAAAGGGACTTGAACCCTTGACCTTCGGATTATGAATCCGACGCTCTAACCAGCTGAGCTATCTCGCCATTGTCTAACCCATTTGCAAGGAGAAGTTGTTTCTCGTTTGCGAGTGCAAAATTAGAAATTAATTTTGAAACCACCAAGCGAAACCAAGAAAAATATTGAATTTTCTTTGAGAAATATCAAATTGGCGTGTAGAATAGGTGGTTCAGGTGGTGCGGATGAAAAAAATGTAGTATTTTTGCAGTGATGTTAGGAATAAAGAAATTAGACCTCTATATATTAAAGAAGTTTCTGCCGTTGTTCTTCGGCGCCTTCTTCATTTGCCTGTTCGTTTTCATGATGCAGTTCACGTGGCGTTACATCGACGAACTGATAGGCAAGGGACTGTCGCTGGATATTTTGGGGCAGTTCTTCTGGTACATGGGTATCACGCTGATTCCCATGTCGCTGCCGCTTGCCATTTTGTTGGCTTCGCTCATCACGTTTGGCAACATGGGGGAGCAGTTGGAGCTGCTTTCCATGAAGGCCGCGGGCGTTCCGCTTGTGCGCATCATGCGTCCCATCCTGATGCTGGTCATCGTGTTTACGGGCATGTCGTTCTATTTCCAAAACAAGACGGCGCCCGATGCCCAAATCAGTTTGCGAACCCTTTTGTTCAGCATGAAGCAGGCGCAGCCGGCCGTGGAGATTCCGGAGGGCGTGTTTTACAACGAAATCCCCAACCTCAACCTCTATGTGCAGCGGAAGAATGCAGAGACCGGCATGCTTTACCAAACCATCATCTATAAGACCGACCAGGGCTTCGATCGCGCACAAATCGTTTTGGCCGACTCTGGCCGACTCGAGATGACGGCCGACAAGCTCCATCTGCGCCTCGACCTTTGGAACGGCGAGCAATTTGAAAACCTGCAGTCGCAGGGCATGTCGATGATGCAATCGGCCCATGTGCCGTTTGACCGGGAAACGTTTGCCTACAAGCGCTTCCTGATTGATTTCGACAGCAACTTCGCCATGATGGACAAAAATATGTTGCGCGATATGCCGCAAGCCAAGAGCATGTGGGAAATCGAGGCTTCGGTCGACTCCATGAACGCAGAGCTCGACAGCATCGGAAAGATATACTATCGCGACGTGAGCCAGCGCTGGTTTGATAAGAGAATCATGTCGAAGAAAACCGCTGCCGCCCTCCGCGCGGCAAAGCCCCTTCCTTTCGACAGCATCTTGGCTCGCACTTCGCCTTCTGATGTCAGAACAGCCCGCCAGATGGCGCTCAACACGGTGAGGTCGGTTAATTCCGAACTGGAGTGGAAAAGCCTGGCCGCACAGACGGGCGACAACCAAATACGCCGCCACTGGGTGGAATGGCATCAGAAGATGACGCTCTCTTTGGCCTGCCTCCTTTTCTTCTTCATCGGGGCGCCCCTCGGTGCCATCATCCGCAAGGGCGGTCTCGGCTTGCCCGCGGTCATATCGGTGTTGATTTTCATTTTCTATTACATCATCAACACCTCGGGCATGAAAATGGCACGCGACGGTTCGTGGAACATGGTCTACGGCATGTGGATCAGTTCGGTTGTGCTGCTGCCCTTCGGCGTGTTCCTGACCTATAAGGCCAATAAAGACTCCGTCGTGTTCAACGCTGAGATGTATCTCAACTTCTTCCGTGCCCTTTTGGGCCTGCGAACGAGCCGACACTTAAACCGCAAGGAAGTGATCATCCACGATCCCGACTACGCCCGTATGAGCGAGCAACTTGACGCCTTGCGCGACGATTGCCGCGAATATGCACGCGTTTCCCGATTGAAGTCGGCGCCCAGCTATGTCGACGTGTTCTTCCGTCACAACACCGACCACCACGTTGAAGAAATCGGCGGGCACCTGGAAACCATCGTTGAAGAGCTCTCCAACGCCAAGGACCCGCGCATCGTTTCGATGCTCAACAGTTTCCCCGTCGTCTACGTTCACGCCCACACGTCGCCCTTTGAAGGCAACAGGGCCAACAAGATAGCCGGTGTGTTCTTCCCTCTGGGCTTCGTGCTCTGGTGTCGCATCTGGCGCTTCCGTTTCCGTCTTCTTCGCGACATGAAGCAAATCACCGAAACCTGCGAGCGTCTTTCCCCGTTGCTGCGCCACGTGAATGCCGATGGCATGATTGAAGGCACGGCGCTCTCCGACGAAGAAGGCGGCGAATCTGCCAGCGGAGCGTCCGCCGGAAAAGCAGGTTGGAGACGGAGATGGTCAGTGCGCAGGGTGGGTGCCCTTCTCGTTGCCCTCGTCATCGTGTTCCTGGCCGGATGGTATGCCCAACGTTACCTTCGCAAATATTTCCGTGCCAAGGCACATACGGAACAACGTGCCGCATCGCCAGCAGACAATACCTCCCCCAGCGGTTCTGATGCCGCATTGCCGAAAACGAGGAACCTCATGTTCGACAACGGTGCTTCAGAGCGGCTTCAGGAGAGTCGGTGATGAGCCAGTAGCCCTCGGGCGCCAGGCGGTGTCGTCAGACTGGTTTTCCCCTGCATATATTAAATAAATAATATTGAATCCCTACACATATATATAATAAGCAAATATCTCCCATAAGAATATGGACAATTTCAAACTTGCCACTATCGAAGAAGCCATTGAGGACTTCAAAAAAGGACAGTTCGTCATCGTTGTTGACGACGAAGACCGCGAAAACGAGGGCGACCTCATTATGGCGGCGGAACTCGTTACCCCCGAAAAGGTGAACTATATGTTGCGCAACGGACGCGGCGTGCTTTGTGCGCCTGTAACCATCGAGCGTTGTCGCCAGTTGGAACTCGAGCATCAGGTGCAGTCAAACACCAGTATGCTCGGAACGCCGTTCACGGTGACCGTTGACAAACTTGAAGGTTGCACCACCGGCGTTTCATGCCACGACCGCGCCGCCACCATCCGTGCTTTGGCCGACCCCGACAGCCGTCCGGAAACCTTCGGACGCCCCGGCCACATCAATCCGCTCTACGCACAAGATCGCGGTGTGTTGGCGCGTGCCGGACACACCGAAGCCGCTGTCGACTTGGCCCGCATGGCTGGCTTCAATCCTGCCGCCTGTCTCATCGAAATCCTCAATGAAGACGGCACGATGGCCCGTATGCCCCAGTTGCAGAAATTTGCAGCCAAGGAGGGTCTACACATCATCACCATTAAAGACCTCATTGCCTATCGCTTGAAAAACGAATGCCTCGTCGAGAAGGGCGAGGAAGTGGACATGCCGACAGAATATGGTCATTTCCGCCTCATCCCCTTCCGTCAAAAGAGCAACCATTTGGAGCATATCGCCTTGATTAAAGGCGAATGGGAGGCCGACGAACCCGTGTTGGTGCGTGTTCACTCTTCATGCGCCACCGGCGACATCTTCGGCAGCGAGCGTTGCGACTGCGGCGAGCAGCTCCATAAGTCGATGGAGATGATCGAGAAGGAAGGCAAGGGCGTGGTGCTCTATCTCAACCAGGAAGGACGCGGCATCGGCCTGATGGCCAAGATTGCCGCCTACAAACTCCAGGAAGAGGGCTACGACACGGTTGATGCCAACGTGCATTTGGGATATGACCCCGACGAGCGCGACTATGGCGTGGGCGCACAGATTCTCGGCCTGCTCGGCGTGAAGAAGATGCGTCTCATCTCAAACAACCCCGTCAAGCGCGTTGGTCTTGAAGCCTATGGCTTGGAAATCGTTGAAAACGTGCCCATCGAAATCAAGCCCAACCGATATAACGAACGCTATCTGCGTACAAAGCAGGAGCGCATGGGACACACATTGCATCTCAAAAAATAAATCAGAAAAAATGGAACAAGAAAGAACAACTGGCCTCTACTCTCAGGCGAGCAGTGTGAGTGCCTTTTCAGCATTGCTGAGCAAGACCTATCTTTGGATGACTCTTGGACTGGCCATGACAGGGCTCACGGCGGCTTACGTTGCCAACAACGTGGCGCTCATGCAGAGCATCTTCACTGGCAGCTCCTTCATGGTGCTCATCATTGCCGAACTGGCCTTGGTGTGGATTCTCTCCGCGCGCATCATGAAGATGTCGTTTATGACAGCCGGACTGATGTTTGCTGCCTATTCCATCCTCAACGGCGCCACGCTCTCCGTGATATTCCTGGCCTATTCGCCGCAGGTCATCGCCACGACCTTCTTCATCACCGCTGGAACCTTCGGCGCCATGAGTCTGGTCGGTTTCCTCATTAAGCGCGACCTCAGTTTCGTTGGACGTTTCGCCATGATGGCGCTTATCGGCATCATCATCGCCTCCATCGTCAACATCTTCGTGGCCAGCAGTGCGCTCTATTGGGGTGTCACTTATCTCGGTGTGCTCCTCTTTGCTGGACTGACGGCCTACGACACGCAGAAAATCAAGATGATGCTCATGCAATATGGCGGCGAAGTGAACAACGACACCATGAAGATGGCCTTGATGGGCAGCTTGACGCTCTATCTCGACTTCGTCAATCTCTTCCTCTTCATCCTCCGCATTGTCGGTGGCAACAGGGATTAATCTGAAATTCAAACCTATGAAGCGGTCTGCGGAACAACCGCGGGCCGCTTCTATAAAACAACAATAAGACAATGAACGAACTTTCCAATCGTTTGAACCGCCTTTCTCCTTCCGCCACGCTGGCTATGTCACAGAAGAGCGGTGAACTCAAGGCACAAGGCATTGACATCATTAACATGAGTGTGGGTGAACCCGACTTCAATACGCCCGACCACATCAAGGCCGCAGCCATCAAGGCTGTTGAGGAAAACTGGTCACGCTATTCTCCCGTTGCTGGATACCCGGCTCTGCGCGAGGCTATCGTGAAGAAACTGAAGAATGAAAACGGATTGGACTATACTGCCGACCAGATCTGCTGTTCCAACGGTGCCAAACAATCTGTTTGCAACACCATCATGGCGTTGGTCAACGACGGCGACGAGGTCATCGTGCCTGCCCCCTATTGGGTGAGCTATCCCGAAATGGTGAAGCTTGCTGGCGGCGAGCCGGTCATTGTTGAAGCTGGCATCGAGCAGGATTTCAAAATCACGCCCGCCCAGCTTGAGGCTGCCATCACGCCGAAGACCAAAGCTTTGATTCTTTGCTCTCCGAGCAACCCGACGGGTTCTGTCTATTCCAAGGAAGAACTTCAGGGCCTGGCAGAAGTGTTGGCAAAACACGAGCAGGTCTACGTCGTTGCCGATGAGATTTACGAGCACATCAACTATGTGGGCCGCCACGAAAGCATTGCCCAGTTTGAGTCAGTGCGCGACCGCGTTGTGATTGTCAACGGCGTGAGCAAGGCCTATGCCATGACAGGCTGGCGCATCGGTTTTATTGCCGGTCCGCAGTGGATTGTGAAAGGCTGCAACAAGCTCCAGGGTCAGTACACGAGCGGTCCTTGCTCCGTTTCCCAGAAAGCAGCCGAAGCAGCCTACACGGGTTCGCAGGCTTGCGTGGAGGAAATGCGTCAGGCCTTTGAGCGTCGTCGCGACCTCATCGTTCGTCTCGCCAAGGAAATCCCCGGCCTCGAAGTCAACGAGCCCCACGGTGCCTTCTATCTCTTCCCTAAGTGCAGCTCTTATTTCGGCAAGCACTTCGGCGACCGCGTCATCAACGACTCTATGGACTTCGCCATGTATCTCCTCGAAGAAGGACACGTTGCCACCGTTGGCGGTGCCGCCTTCGGCTCGCCTGAATGCTTCCGCATGAGCTACGCCACAAGCGACGAAAACATCGTTGAGGCCATGCGCCGCATCAAGGAGGCTTTGGCCAAGTTGCAGTGATTCATCGTGCAGGATTTTCAGGCGGAGGCCATCTGCTTATAAAATACATTTGGCCACCTGCTTGACGTTCTGTTAATCAATAAACGGGCAAGTCCCAAAGACCGCAAAAGCTCTTGGGACTGCCCGTTTTTTATGGGTAGTTCTAAAAATCAGAATAATCAGAATCACCCTTATATCAGAAAGATTTATGACAGACTGGAAAACAGCTCTGAGCGCACTGGCAAGCCAGGCTTCGGAGCCAGAAGAAACAAACAACGAACCAGGGCCAGCCAATCTGGACGCCGCGAAGGCAGAGCCTGCACGCCGCAAACGTCAGGGCGTGGTCTATTCCACCAACCCCGATTTCTCCTATCAAGAAGCCGAGGCCGAAGAAAACGAGACCTTGCCCAAGCAGCAGCAAAAACTGCGGCTGAGCATGGAGCGAGCTGGAAGAGGCGGCAAGACCGTGACGCTCGTGCGCGGTTTCATCGGCTCGGCCGACGACCTCCAATCGCTCTGCAAACTCTTGAAGCAGAAATGCGGCGTCGGCGGTTCGGCCAAAGATGGCGAAATCATCATCCAGGGCGACCATCGTCAGCGCCTGGTGGAAATCCTCAAGAAGGAGGGGTATTCACAGACGAAGTAATTATTGAATAAGAAGCGGGCGAGACCAACAGCCTATGCAAGCGTCCGTGTTGTCGTTTTTGCGGCGGAATCAGGCGCGGCAGACGGCAACGCACTGTGTGCAGACGCTTGTGCCTGTACCTACAAGCAAGAACCTCAAACAAAACAAATTAGGGCTGACACTTCTCACGAGGTATCAGCCCTTTTGGTTATCTTTGTATTTACGAAAAATGCCCTTTTATTAAACAGGTGAATGGTAAACCGCAGTGTCGGCTATAGACTACATCATTTCTCTTTTAAACCAAAGCTCAAATACACTATCAGCAAGGAATATTCCCTCTTTCTCAATGGTGATAATCTCCTTGTCAACCAAGCTTTTCTTTATACGGTCTATATTTGACTTACTGCCCAAGGGGTATATTTCTGAAACCGCTTGAGTGGTAAATCCTGAATGTATATCTTTGCACAAAAGACGAATGAAGTTGAGCTGATAGGTCGTAAGTCCCTCTGTCTGTTGTATAAAGAGACTGCTGTTTTGCTCCAATAGAGCCATCAAGCCTTCTTCGAAACTCTCCTCGTTTACTTCTTTTTCTGTTTCGGCCATAACGTTCCATGCAAGTTGCTGCACATAAGAAGAGTAATTCTTTACCACTTGGCATATTCTGCCTGCATTCTCTTCTGTTATCTTCTTGCCATACTTCTCGAATCGAGAACAGATGAAGGGAACCCAATATTCCGTAGGAATACACTTTAGATGCAGCATCTCCCCAAACTGATAAAAAGGCATACGGCGACTTTGGAAAATATTTTCCATCAGATGCTTCTTACTGCCAAAGAAGCAATAAGACACATTTTGATGATGCTGCCAAACACCGCGTAGACGTTTTTGTATGGTCAGCGAGTCTGTGAACTCTCCTATCTGCTGAAACTCGTCAATACATACTACAAGGCGAACGCCCTGTTCCTTGGCAATACGTTCTGGAAGATTCAAAATTTCCTCTGGAGAATAATCCTTTGGCGTTATCCCCAATGACACAGAAAACTCAGAGTTGGGTTCTGGGCTAAATGAAATCTTGGGCGAGATTCTAACCAAGAAACGCTTGATGTTCTCCATTACTTGCTCCAAATGGTTGCCAGTGGACTTCATGATTGTTTCAGCAAATCGGTTATAGAAATCATATTCACTTCTGCAGTCATATATGTCCATATAGACGATTTTTAGCATAGGGTTGTCAATCTCGGAAATCACCTTTTTGATAAGAGAGGTCTTACCCATGCGTCTTGGAGATATAAGAATAACATTAACGCCATTTTCAAAGTCAAGTTTGATACGCTTGGTTTCTTCAATTCGGTCTGTAAAGTTATTACCACCGACCGACATACCATATACAAAAGCTTTCTCCATAATCTTTACTCCTTATTTGTTAGATTACAAAGATAATGAAAAAAAGAAGTAGTTCACAAGGTTGTGGTTCACAACTTTGTGAACATGGCCGAAAATCTCATAAAATAGATACCCTCTCCATATTTTTCACCTCTGTTTGTCTGCGTCGCCTCTTCCTTTTATACTCATAAGAGAAAGGAGTTGCGAGAGGTTTTCCCCCGCAACTCCTTTTTCTGTTTCGTCGTAAAACTCCTATTGGGCCAACTGCTTCGTGCTGGTCAGTTCGAAAAACTTTTCCATCATCACTTTCGTGTATCCCTGTCCGGCGGCTTCCACCGCCTCCTTCTTCGCCTTGTCTTTCTCGATGGCGTCGTAGGCGTCCTTGTTTTCCTTTTCAAATTCGGAAATGTCGGCCACGAAATCCTTGTTCACCTTCTCGGCCTCTTCCATTGTCTTGGCCTCCTTCATTTTTTCGGTGGCGTCGTTGATGATTCTGATGAGTTTCTCGTCAGGACTTTTGCTGCATCCTGCCAGCGTGAGCGACAGGACGGCGAGGAGCAAAAACTTCTTCATGATGTTTGGTTGTTTGAGGCAGAGCGTTCGTGTGCGTTGGAGGGTGACAGAATGCACTGCTTGTGGAAAGAAAATCCCGTGTAAGTCTCGATGTTTACACGGGATGGATGATGTGGTGGTGCACTGTTTGCGCCACCGATGTTTCTTAGGCCTCCTGCTGGTCTTTGAGCGCTTCCGTGATTTGCGCTTCAATTTCTTCGCAGAGTTCTGGGTTGTCTTTTAAGATGCGTTTCACGGCATCGCGTCCCTGTCCGATCTTGGTCTCGCCATAGCTGAACCACGAGCCGCTCTTTTTGATGATGCCGAGCTCCGTTCCGAGGTCAACGATTTCTCCGATGTGGGAGATGCCTTCGCCGAAGGTGATTTCAAATTCGGCTTTGCGGAACGGAGGTGCCACTTTGTTTTTCACCACCTTCACGCGCACCTGGTTGCCGATGGGCTGGTCGCCGTCTTTGATGGTGGTGACGCGGCGGATGTCGAGGCGCACGCTGGAATAGAATTTCAGCGCGTTGCCGCCGGTGGTTGTTTCAGGGTTGCCGAACATCACGCCGATCTTTTCGCGCAATTGGTTGATGAAGATGCAGGTGGTGTTGGTCTTGCTGATGGTTGAAGTCAGTTTGCGGAGTGCCTGGCTCATGAGGCGGGCTTGCAAGCCCACTTTGTTGTCGCCCATGTCGCCTTCGATTTCCGCCTTTGGCGTCAGGGCTGCAACAGAGTCGACCACGATGATGTCGATGGCCGAAGAGCGGATGAGCTGGTCGGCAATTTCCAATGCCTGTTCGCCGTTGTCGGGCTGCGAGATGAGCAGGTTGTCGACATCGCAGCCGAGTTTGGCCGCATAGAAGCGGTCGAAGGCGTGTTCGGCATCGATGAATGCCGCGATGCCGCCAGCCTTTTGCGCTTCGGCGATGGCGTGGATGGCCAGCGTGGTCTTACCGGAGCTTTCTGGACCGTAGATTTCAATGATGCGTCCCTTCGGATAACCGCCAACGCCGAGCGCGGCGTTGAGCGCCAAACTTCCCGTTGGGATGACATCGACATTCTCGATTTGCTCGTCGCCGAGCTTCATAATCGACCCTTTGCCGAAGTCTTTCTCTATCTTTGCCATTGCGGCTTGCAATGCGCGGAGCTTGCCGCTCACATTGCCGTCTTGCAATTCTTCTTCTTTCTTAGCCATATATATGATATTTAGCCCTATATATAATAGAGTGTGTTATGTAATCTTTCCTTTCTCAATGATGATGAATGGGCAAACTGGAGGCGTTCCATTTTGTGGGCAAACGACAGCCTCTGCCCGCGTTCTGAAGATTCCTGCCATCGCTTGCCTCACAAAGGTACGAAAATCATTGTGACGGAAGAAAAAAAACTTGAAAAGTTGTGGGGAGTGTTCTGAAAAAACAATGCCGAATTTCGTCTTCCCTTTAAAGTCCGCATGCCGTGAGCACCTTTTCGCTCTGCCGTTCTTCCTCTTCGCCGAGGTTCATGAAGCGCAGGATGGCCGTGTGTGCGGCGCGTTTGAGCACCATGTCGGTGCCAATCAGCTCCGAGGCGGCCTGGTCGAGCATTTCCTCCGCATCACGCGGCAACGGTTTGGCACCCTGCATGAAAAGTCGTGAGAGCAGATGCCAGCCGCAGAGACGGAACATCGGTTCCTCGCGTGCAATCCAGGCAAACGCCTTTTCAGAAGCGTAGGGCAGGCGTGCGAAGAGGTGGACAACCGTGCATTCCGCTTCTTCGGGGAAATTCATCTGTTCCACCCAAAGTTCCGCAAGGTCTGCCGGGAAATCCTCTGTCGGCATCAGCATGCCAGCCAGCAGTCGGCATTCGCGAATATTCTCCTTCCAGAGCGCCGCCGCCAGTTCGTAGGTGTGCGGCCATTCTTTCGCCATTTCGCGCAGGCGAGGCAGCTCCACGCCGAAGTTCACCTTATAGGTCAGTCCTTTTTCGCGCATCGACTGGCTCACGGGGCCGTTCATGACGCCGCGCAGGTTCTTTTTTATTTCTCTGATTTGTTCTTGTAGTGTCATTTGGAAAAAAGTGTTTGTTGGGAGAAGTGTTTCAAAACTGACGGTGGGGCAGAGGACACACCGTTGCCACACCCCGTTTTTTATAGTTGCCAACGCTTTCCCTATACTTTTTGGCGAACGCCGTCCTGCGTTCGTTCGTGTCTCGCCCTGCGTTCGCTTGTGCCTCGCCCTGCGTTCGCTTGTGCCTCGTCCTGCGTTCGCCAAAAAGTCTTAGGACCGTGTTGGCAAACCTTAAGGACGGGGTTTGCAGAAAGGGGGTGGATTGGAAAAACGGGCACCATCGGCTGGAAAAACACGAGGGAGATGGCATGCAACGATTGGGCGTTTTGTTAAACCAGCTGCTGCTTGCTGGCATCTCGTTCTCCCTTGTCAGTCGTTACCGAAGAACCGCAGCCATTCCTGCTCGAAGTTTGGCGTGAAGAAGCCCATCTGCATCAGGTCGAGGATGTCGGTGCGAGAGAAGAAACGTCCATCGGCCACCTCCTCCGAGATTTTCGGTTTGGCGTGGGTGCGTGTGGTGAACACGTGTACCAGTTCGCGCTCGCGGTTGCTTTCAAACACATAGCGGCCGAGAAATTTCGGTGTGAAATTCGTCAGTCCGATTTCTTCGCGCACCTCACGCGCCAGCGCCTCTTCGATGCTCTCGCCCCAGTCGACGTGTCCGCCAACCGCCGTGTCCCATCGTCCCGGCTGTATGTCCTTCCAGTCGGGGCGCTTTTGCAGGAACAGTTCGCCTTGGGAGTTGAAAACGTGGAGGTGCACCACGGGATGCAGCGGCCGCGTGCCGCCATGACATTCTCCGCGCGTGGCTTTTCCGACGACGTTGCCTTCTTCGTCAACCAGCGGCAGGAGTTCTTCCATGTTGTCGTGTTTCATGTTTGTTGCGTTTGTTGTTGGGGATTGGGTGGGGGACTTCTGCCGCCACAAGAAGCCGTTAGATATATAAATAGTTATTACTTAGTAATTCAGCAGCGAACTGTCGCCGTAGGAGAGAAAGCGGAAATTGTTGGCGAGGGCATAGTCGTAGATGCGGTGCCAGTCGCCTTTGACAAAGGCCGACACCAACAGCAGGAGCGTGCTCTTCGGCTGGTGGAAATTCGTGACGATGGTGCGCACGATGTGGTAGTCATATCCCGGCGCGATGATAATCTGCGTTGACGTGTGCAACACCGGCAGCGCGTTGCGGTCCATCCAGTCGGCAATCTCTTGCAGCGCCTCCAGCGTGGTCAGTTTGTCGCCCTCAGAAGCGGCATATTCATAAGGCATCCACTGCGGCACGTGCAGGTCGTCGGCCGTGGCGTTCGGGTTCTGGTGGATCATCACACCAACGTAGTAAAGGCTCTCCAGCGTGCGCACGGAAGTTGTTCCCACCGCAATGCACCATCCTCCGTGGGCAATCAGTCGCTCAATGCTTTCGCGCTTCACGGCAATCCATTCCGCGTGCATCGTGTGTCCCGCGATTTCCTCGCTCTTCACCGGTTTAAACGTTCCTGCGCCCACGTGGAGCGTCACTTCGTTTCGCTCGATGCCCTTCTCGTCGATGGCCTTCAAGACACGCTCCGTGAAGTGCAGTCCCGCAGTGGGCGCTGCCACCGACCCTTTGATTTTGCTGTAGACAGTTTGGTAAGTGCGCAGGTCGCTCTCTTCCGTGTCTCGGTTGAGATAGGGCGGGATGGGAAGCTCGCCGATGGCGTCGAGCACTTCCGAAAAGCTCACCGTGTTGTCGTCCCATGCAAAACGCACTTCATGTCCCGTTCCGCTGATGCCGAGGCGCTCCGCCGTCAGCGTCAGTTCCTTTCCACCCACCTTGATGGGGCGTTCCAGGCGTCCTTCCTTCCATTTCTTGAGATTACCGATGAGGCAAGTCCAGGTCACGCTGCCCGTCTGGGCAAACGAGAGTTGATAGTCGGCTGGCGTGTGTGGCTCCAGGCAAAACACTTCGATGAGGGCGCCAGTGCTCTTGTGGAAATGCAGACGCGCCTGAATCACCTTCGTGTTGTTGAACACCATTAAGGCCCCCTTCGGCAGATAGTTCGGAAGGTTGAAAAACTTGTCTTCCTTCACTTCGCCGTTGCGGTAGAGCAGCAGTTTCGAGGTGTCGCGCTCTGCGAGCGGATATTTCGCAATGCGTTCATCGGGCAGCGGATAGTCGTAATCGCTGATGTGGATATGTTGGGTTGGGTTTTCTGTCATAGAAACTGTTAGTTGTTTAGCTCAATATATAGGTAGCAAAGTTACGTATTTTTTCTCAATGTATGCAGACTTCGCCACGCCTTTCTGACAGGCAGGTAAGCTGGCGCGGCGCGATTCCGCTTTCGGCCTTCGATGCTAAGTAATGGTGAAAAAATCCGTCTGAACGCCAAGATGTAAACTGCCAAAGGATACAAAAAATCGCGTTGACACGAAAACTTTCCCCCATTCGTTTTGCTCTTAGCGAGGTTTGCAGTAACTTTGCAGCTGGTGCACAAATTGCACCATATTGAGCAAATTAAGAAACAAATCATACACCTATGACAAAACGTAAGATTCAATTCAGTCTTGTCTATCGAGACATGTTCCAAAGTAGCGGTAAGTTCCAGCCCCGCAAAGACCAGTTGGAGCGTATTGCACCTGTAATCATCAAGATGGGTTGCTTTGCCCGCGTGGAAACAAACGGCGGCGCTTTTGAACAGGTGAATCTCCTTTATGGTGAGAACCCCAACAAGGCCGTGCGTGCCTTCACGAAGCCATTCAACGAAGTGGGCATCAAAACCCACATGCTCGACCGCGGCTTGAACGCGTTGCGCATGTTCCCCGTGCCGGCTGACGTGCGCCGACTCATGTATAAGGTGAAGCATGCCCAGGGTGTCGACATCACGCGCATCTTCTGTGGTTTGAACGACGTTAGAAACATCATTCCTTCCATCCATTATGCCCTCGAAGCTGGCATGACTCCGCAGGCCACGCTCTGCATCACCACCTCGCCAATCCATACAGCTGAATATTATGCCAATATCGCCGACCAGCTCATCGAAGCTGGTGCGCCTGAAATCTGCTTGAAGGATATGGCAGGTATCGGTCAGCCTGCCATGCTCGGCAAGCTCACCAAGATGATCAAGGACAAGCATCCTGAAGTCATCATCGAATATCACGGCCACTCAGGTCCGGGCCTCTCAATGGCCAGCATTCTGGAAGTCTGCAAGAATGGTGCCGACGTCATCGACACCGCCATCGAACCGCTCTCGTGGGGTAAGGTTCATCCCGACGTGATCTCCGTGCAGTCGATGTTGAAGCATGCCGGTTTCGACGTTCCTGAAATCAATATGGATGCCTACATGGAAGCCCGCAAGCTCACGCAGGAATTCATCGACGACTTCTTGGGCTACTTCATGAACCCCGCCAACAAACTGATGAGCTCTCTTCTCTTGGGCTGCGGTCTGCCGGGCGGTATGATGGGCTCTATGATGGCCGACTTGACGGGCGTGATGAGTGCCATCAACAGCAATCGTGCCAAGGATGGTCTCGAACCGCTTTCTGAAGACGCACTGCTCGTGAAGCTCTTCAACGAAGTGGCTTATGTATGGCCGCGCGTGGGTTATCCACCCCTCGTGACGCCGTTCTCACAATATGTGAAGAACATCGCCCTCATGAACCTCCTGACCGAGTCAATGCACAAGCCGCGCTATTCTATGATGGACGACAGCATCTGGGGCATGATCCTCGGCAAGAGCGGTAAGTTGCCCGGTGAGGTGGCTCCAGAAATCATCGAACTGGCCAAGGAAAAGGGCTTCGAGTTCACCACGGCCGACCCGCAGAGCTACTATCCCGACGATTTGGCTCGCTTCGAAAAGGAAATGGAAGAAAATGGATGGGAGCGCGGTGAAGACGATGAAGAGCTCTTCGAATTTGCCATGCACGAAACGCAGTATCGCGACTATAAGAATGGTGCAGCCAAGAAGCGCTTCCTGGCCGACTTGCAGGCCGCCAAAGACAAGGAAGCATCGAAGGGCATTTCTCCTGAAGAGGCTGCTGCCTTCAAGCACGCCAAGGCCGATGCCATCGTGGCTCCTGAGAGCGGCATCATCCTTTGGGAAATCGGTGGCGACGGCGAGTGCGTGAAGAGCATCGAACCGTTCATCGGCAAGACTTACGCCGAGGGCGACCGCTTCTGCTATCTCGAAAACACTCATGGCCAGATCAACGAACTGCCTGCTGCTTTGGGTGGCAAGCTCGTTGAAATCAACGCCAAGCAGGGTGCCCACGTCAGCAAGGGCGATGTCATCGCCTACATCGAACGCGGCGAATAATCCTGTGTAGAAAAGAATAATCAACGGCAGGGATGGGATATATCTGCATCCTTGCCGTTTTTTTATCTTCGGGAGAGAAAATGGTGGTTGGTAAGTAGGGGGTCAGAATTATTTTTACATTTGAAATGTTCTATCGGGATGCAGCTACGCCACCTTGTTTGAAGGAGCAATGCGGGCATTGCGACTGAAAACAAGGTAAGTAGATGCGCCCGAGAGGACGTTTCAAATGTAAGAATAATGTTCTTGGCATATATTATAAAAATAATTTTGACCACCTACTTATATATGAAAATTCGTTTATGTCAAAGAAAACAGACTACATACAGTGTAATGAAGCCTTCGTGAAAACATTCGGCGAGGGCGAGGAAATCATTGAAATGCCTTGTGGCGTGCGCGCCCGCAGAATCGCTTCTGGCGAGGGCGACCGTCACCCCAACATCCGCAGTGTGGTGAGCGTACACTATACGGGCCGCCTTATCAACGGCCGCGTCTTTGATGATACGCGCCGCACTGGCATCCCTGCCGCCTTCCGTCTCAAGGACGTCATCACTGGCTGGCAGATTGCCTTGCCACGCATGGTTCCTGGCGACCGATGGGAAATTTGCATCCCTGCTGCCGCTGGCTATGGCGCGTGCAAAGCGGGAGATATTCCTGCCAACTCCACGCTCATCTTCGATGTGGAGTTGCTGAGCATTGCTTGATAAGTAATGGCCGACCTTTACTTATAACCCCCGCCTGACTGGGCCGTTACGGCAGCCCGGTCAGGCGGGGATTCTTTTTTCGGGCAGACGGGATGGCGTGGCCAGCGTTTGATCAACGATATCTTTCCGCGTTGAAAACAAGGGCTACCAATTTGGGGCGTTGGGGAATGCAGCCCCGCAGGCTTTACCCTCCATGTCATCTTTTTTCACTATCTTTGCGGGCTGATATGCGTCCGTTCAGGCGGCATCGGTTTGAGGCTGCCGAGGAGAGGCATGTCAGTGTAATTAAATAATTTATTTTATGTTATCATCACAAACACAGAAAGGCGCAACGCTCACGTTCCGTCATTTCAACCGTAAAGGCTACGCCCTCTTTTCCTGCTTGGGACGCGAGGTGCGTATCGGTGTGCTCGGCGTGGCAACACTGCTCAGCGCAACGCCACGGTTGATGGCCGCAACGGGTTGTAGCGTTGAGGGAGGCGACACACTTGCGTCGCACCTCGACGACAACGACACGCGTCTCGACGAAGCCGTTGTATCAGCTTCGCGTGCACCTTTGGCAACAGATGTTGTTGCCCGACAAGTGATGACACTCACACGCCGTGATCTCGCGGCGGCGGGTGTCACGAGTATTAACGATGTGCTCAAGTTGGCAGCAGGTGTCGACGTTCGCCAGCGCGGAGGCTTCGGAGTCCAGACCGATCTCAGTGTAGACGGCGGCACTTTCGACCAACTCACCATCTTGGTCAACGGCGTGGCGGTCAACAATCCGCAGTCGGGGCATAATGCCGCCGATTTCCCGCTGAATCTCGACGACATTGAGCGCATAGAAATCCTTCAAGGCGCGGCTTCGCGCGTCTTCGGCAGTCAGGCCTTCTCCGGCGCCGTCAATGTCGTGACGCGGCATGGGGGCAGTCCGTTGTCGCTCTCCGTTCAGGGCGGCAGCTATGGGACACTATTGGCCGAGGGACGCACGGCTTGGCAAATCGGTCCGCGCTTCACCACTTCGGCCTCCGTCGGTTACCGCCGTTCCGATGGTGCCGTCAAAAACGGAAATTTCAGCGGCATCAAAGCCTTCTGGCAAGGACATTACGAAGATGAGGCCTTCAAACTCGAAACGCAGGCCGGCATCACGTCGCAAGACTTCGGCGCCAACACCTTCTATTCTGGTGCCTATCCCAACCAGTGGGAAGCCACGCGGCGCTATCTCTTGAGCGCCAGGGCCGAAACGAAGGGGCGCGTGCATCTCGTTCCGCAGGTGTCGTGGTTGAGAAATGTCGACCATTATCAACTCATCCATAACACCAAGACTGGCGAGAACTTCAACCGCAACGATGTCTACACCGCCGGCGTCAATGCCTGGACCTCTTGGGCGTTGGGACGCACCGCTGTCGGAGCGGAACTGCGTGAGGAAGGCATCTACAGCACCAACTTGGGACGTCCGATGGACGCTTCCCAGCATTTCGCCGTGCCGGGGGAAGACGGTGTGTTTTACACCAAACACGACAGCCGCACCAATATGAGTTATTTCGTGGAGCACAACGTCGTGTTGCAGCAGTGGACCTTTTCTGCCGGTGTCATGGCGCAGAAGAACACCGCCGCCTCGCGCCATTTCTCCTTCTATCCGGGAGTCGACGTGAGCTATCGTCCCACACAGGGCGTGAAAATCTTCGCTTCGTGGAATAAGTCGATGCGCCTGCCAACATTCACCGACCTCTATTATAAGAGTCCCACCCAGGAAGGCAACGTCGGTTTGCGTCCCGAAGAGAGTTCTTCCTTCCGCCTTGGTGCCTCCTGGAACACGCGCGTTGTGGCGCTTTCCGTTGACGGCCATTTCAATCGTGGCACCAACATGATAGATTGGGTGATGCGTTCTGCCACCGACATCTACCATGCCACATCGTTCAGCCTCGACAATATGGGCTATTCGGCTTCCGTGGCTGTCGACTTCAACCAGTGGCTGGGCAAGCGCCAGCCGCTCTCGCGTTTCACGGCATCCTATGCCTACCTGCACCAGCATCGTCGTGCCGGAGAGGATTATTTCAAGTCGAACTATGCCCTGGAATACCTGCGCCACAAGTTCACGGCCAGTTTGTCCCACCGCATCATTTCCGACCTCTCGGCCCTTTGGACCCTCCGCGTGCAAGACCGCGAAGGTGCCTACCTGCGGTATGAAAACGGCATCTCGACTGGTGAGTTGCATCCCTATGGTGCTCATGCCTTGCTCGACTGCCGCGTTAGCTGGACGCAGCCTCATTACGATATTTTCGTTGACATGACCAACCTCACGTCTCATCGCTATTACGACCTTGCTAACGTTCGCCAGCCAGGATTTATGTTGATGGGCGGAGTTAAGGTGCGATTGTAGGACCCTGTTGTTTGGACCAAATATAACGAGGAATGAAAAAACGGCACGCTTTTCGCCTCCTACATTTCTCTTTATTGGGGCCAAATATAATCAGGCATAAAGGGGTGTTTCAAACCATTGGAACGCCCCTGCCTGTCATTTGAAATTAATCACACACATAATCAATAATTTCAAAACACTGCAAATGAAGAAAATCTTACTCTTCTGCACAGCCCTCGTGCTGTGTCTCTCCAGCGCCCGTGCCGATGAAGGCATGTGGTTGCTCAAACTCATGAAGCAGCAGCACCTTGAAGACTCTCTGCGCCGCGCAGGACTTCAGCTGCCGCCAGAGGCGCTTTATAGCGAAACGTCGCCCTCGTTGCGTGAGTGCATCGGCATCTTCGGTCGCGGTTGCACCGGTGAGGTGGTGAGCCCCGATGGTCTCATCCTGACCAACCACCACTGCGGCTTCTCTTACGTTCACGAAATGAGCGGCATCGGCCACGACTACATGAAGGACGGCTATTTTGCCAAGAGTCGCGCCGAAGAACTCCGCACGCCGGAGAGCCTCACTTTCACCTTCGTTGTCCGCATCGTTGATGTGACGGCAGAGGTTGAGGCTGAAGCTGCCAAGCAGAAGGCCGACGACTATACGCGTCAGAGCCAGGCGTTTCTCGAACCTATGGCCAAAAAGTTGCTGAAGAAGAGCGACTTGGCCAAGAAGAAGGGTATGGATGTGCGCATTGTGCCTTATTTCGGCGGCAATCAGTTTTATGCCTTCTTCGAGCAGACTTATAGCGACATCCGCCTCGTGGCCAACCCGCCCTACAACGTGGGCCAGTTTGGCGGCAACAGCGACAACTGGATTTGGCCGCGCCAGAACGCCGACTTCGCCATGTTCCGCATTTACGCCGACAAAAACGGTCAGCCCGCGCCCTACAGCGAGAAGAACGTGCCACTCAAGGTGAAGAAATATCTGCCCATTTCGCTCAAGGGTGTCAACGACAAAGACTACACCATGATCATGGGCTTCCCCGGAAGCACGAGTCGATACTTGACGGCTTCTGAAGTGGCTTTGCGCACGCAGCAGATGAACGCCCCCATCGTTTTGGCCGGCAATCCGTTGCTCAACTATTACAAGCAGCTTATGGACCAAAGCGACGAGCTTCGTCTCTTGCTCGAAGACGAATATTTCTCATGGGGAAATGCTGTCAAGAACTATGGCGGCATGAACGAAGCCGTTGAGAAAATCCGCCTCATCGACCAGAAGAAGGCCGAAGAAGCACAGTTCCGCGCTTTCGCCGCTAAAGCCGGCAAACCAGAATATCTGCATGTCATTGACAGCATCGACCAGCTCTGCAAAACCTTTGGCGACAACGTCCACGATCTTGCTCTCTTCCGCATCACGCTTTCAGAGCAGGAACTTCATTTCCCAACTCGTCTCATCGAAAAATACCGTGAGGCACTCAAGGGCGGCAAGGCCAAGAAAATCGAAGCTGCCAAGGCGGCCATCCTCGCCGCTGCCGGCAACCACGATAAGACAAAGCACGACATCGACTACGGCAAGGTGAAGCTTCTCTTCCCTTATTTCCTCAAGGCCCACAAACTCCCGGCAGTGCCGGCATTCTTGGCCGAGGGACGCAACTGGGAGGCAACCATCGACTCTGTCTACAAAATGAGCCTCTTCACCGACAGCGCCCGCTTGGCTGAGGCTTTGGCCAAGAATGATGCCGACCTTCTCGAAGCCGACCCATTGGTGCGCGAACAGAAGGCCATAGCAGAATATATTGAGAAATTTTCAGCGCCGATGAAGGAATACAACGCCAAGCGCCGTGCCTTCGACCGTATTTACGTGCGCGGCCTTTGCGAGATGTACGATTGGGCAAAAGCCCCCGATGCCAACTTCACGCTTCGCATGACTTACGGCCACGTGACCGACCTCAAGCCGCGCGATGCCGTTCGCTACGATTGGCGCACCGTGCTCGACGGCATGTTTGAGAAAGAAAGCAAGACGGAGAGCGACTATTTCGTGAACGAGCGCCTACGCCAGTTCTATGAGAAGAAAGACTTCGGGCGCTATGCTCGCGAAGACGGCAAGCTCCCCACATGCTTCCTCTCCAACAACGACATCACGGGCGGCAACTCCGGTTCTGGCGTGCTCAACGCCAAGGGCGAGCTCATCGGTTTGGCCTTCGACGGCAACATCGAGAGCCTCTCAAGCGACCTCAAGTTCAACCCGCAACTCCAGCGTTGCATCAACGTTGACATCCGCTACGTGCTCTTTATCATTGACAAGTTCGGCGGTTCTTCCTATGTCATCGACGAGCTCGATTTGAGATAAGTAATTCCATCATTACTAAGAAAAACGAAATAATCCCCCTGAGAAATTTTTCCTCAGGGGGATTATTCGTTTTGAGGGCATTATCGGATTTCATAGGAGAGACGTTCTGGCAGTTTTTGCGGCGAACGGGGAAAGGTCCCACCATTACTTGAAGAAAACCATAAATGATTTTGACAATCTGCCAGTCTTTCGTAATTTTGTGCGGCAGGCAGATGCCAAATTTTCTTTTGACACCTACTTGCCAACTGTCTGCTTGTTTCTGCAAACCCAATAACAAACATTCCATGAAAAAGAACAGCTATTCCGTGCGTGGCGGCTTTTTACGCAACGCGAAACGTGCCCTGCTCACGTTGGCCATTTCCAGCGCCGCCTTGCCAGCCAGTGCCGATGTGTTTCAGCAAATCATCGACAACGTCGTGGCCCGCGAACTCTCCACAAGCAACGTGACATCCTTGGTTGCTTCGGCCAAGACCTATATGGGCAATATGAAAGACGATGGCTCTTGGCCCGATGTCAATTATGCCTCCAAGGCGCAGACCAACTGGCCTGCCATGACGCACCTCAACCGCCTCAAAGCCCTAGCCGTGGCTTACGTGTCGCCAGGGAGCGCATTGAAGGGAGACGAGAAACTGTATGCACAGATTGTCAGCGGACTCAATTATTGGTATGCCAAGAAGCCAGTCAGCACCAACTGGTGGTATTGGGAAATCGGGTGGCCGCAGGAGATGGGCGTGATTCTCTGCCTGATGCGCAGTGGCGAGAAGCAGCTTCCTGAAGCAACGGAAAAAAACATCCTTGCCTGGCAGAAGAGCATCAGCAAAGGGCCCAACCAAAGTGGCTCGCCAGGTTCAGGCGCCAACAAAATGGACATTGCCCTGCAATGGATTTATCGCACGGCGCTCCAGAAAGACAAAAGCAACTTGGATTTCGCCGTCGACCAGTTTTTCCTTCCAGTGAAATTTAATACGGGAGAGGGACTGCAGAGCGACTATAGCTATCTCCAACACGGCATGCAACTTTATGCCGGTGGCTATGGCGGTTCGGTGCTGACCGCCACCATGAAAGTGGCCTATTATCTCGTCGGCACGTCCTATGCCGAGCAAGGCGACTATCTCGACTATATCAGCGGATTTGTGCGTTACGGCTACCTGCCGAGCGTGCGAGGCCAATACATGTCGTTCAACAACGTCGGGCGCAGTGTGGCCCTTCCAAACGGCATGCTGCGCAGCAGTTTCTCCACGATAACCACAGCCATGACCGACCTCGACCGCGCACATGCAGAGGAATTCAACGCCGCCACGCTCCGTCTGAAAGGCAGCAAGCAGCCGGATTATGGCGTTGCGCCCTTCCATCGCCACTATTGGCGGGCAGATTACACCGTTCACCAGCGCCCAGGCTACAACATCGACGTGCGCACCGCTTCAACGCGCACACTCCGTTGCGAAAACGGAAACGGCGCTAACCTCAAGGGTTATTTCATGACCGAGGGCAGCACGTGGATTGCACGCACAGGCAAGGAATATGCCGACATCTCCGTCGTTTGGGATTGGGCGCATCTGCCGGGAACAACCGTGCCGGCCGTTTCTTCCATTCCTCAGCCGCGGCAGTGGGGCACGAAGGGGCAAAGCACCTTTACAGGCGGCGTGAGCGACGGCACGTACGGCGTGATGACCTATCAGATGAACAACACCGAATATGCCCTCAACACGCAGGCCAAGAAGAGCTGGTTTTTCTTCGACAACGAGGTGGTGTGTCTGGGCAGCGACATCCGTTCGTCGAACGCCAATGCGGTCCACACCACCATCAACCAGTGTCTCTCTTCTGGACCAATCTCCCTTGCAGCCGCCGACGGACGTTCTTCTGAAACCCTCACTGCCGCCGGGCAGGTGTCGCGCAATGATGTCGCATGGGTGAACCACGACAGCATCTCATACTTTTTCCCGCAGGGCGGTGATGTCGTTCTTTCCGACACCACGCAGAGCGGCATGTGGAAATCCGTGGATTCCGCCTCTTCCAACACGACGATGCAGAAGAAGCGTGTGTTCAAACTCTATCTCAACCACGGAAATCAACCCTCCGGCGCAACATACGCCTATTATATCGTGCCCAACACCGGCAACATCAGTGATGCCCGCGAACGCATCGACAGTCTTTTGGTCGTGAACACCGATTCCGTTCAGGCCGTGTTCAATCCTTCGTTGGACATGCTGCAAGTCGTGTTCCATCGCGCCGCCAAACTGAAAGTGGGCGAAATGGAAGTGTCGGCAACGGCCCCTTGTGCCGCCCTCTTCCGCGAGGTCAACGCCAAGGAAGTCCGTGCCTTCGTGAGCGACCCCTCCTATGCGTTGGATTCTCTGACCCTCTATGCCAAATTCCCCGCGCTGAAATATAAGGAACTGAAGTGCAAGTTCAATACAGAAACGATGTACAAAGGTTCGACATCGGCCTTCGTGGTCAACGAATCGACGCCCGATTCCGTCTATCGTCGCGTTGACACGCTGACGCTGAGCGCCTCCGAAATCTCCTTTGGCAAGACCGCCCTTTCTGCCCAGCTCAAGGCCGCTGTGCTGCCGCTCAATGCCACGCGTCCGTTGACGAAGTGGGAGAGTTCCAACAACCAGATAGTTCGTGTGGACCAAAATGGCCGTGTCTTGGCCTTGCGCAGTGGTGAAGCCGACGTCAAGGTGTCGGTGGATGATGGCCTTGAGGCAACCTGTCATGTGGTGGTGGCTCCGGGAGTGGCCACTTCGTTTGCAACGGCCGATGCTTATGTTTATGACAAACAAGGGACAACGAATTTCGGTTCCGCGCCAACGCTTGTGGTGCGCAACGACGGCACAAACTATCGCCGTGCGGCCTACGTGCGTTTCCCGCTCGAAGCCCTCGACAGCCTTGACCTAACCGCTGGCAAAGCCGAAGTGAAACTCCTGTTTCAGGTGCTTTCTGGCTCAGAAAAGGTCAGTGAGGTGAAGTGGACGGTTTCCTCGCTCAAGTCGCAAGCGTGGACGGAAAACGCCGTGACATGGAATAATGGCCCTTCAGTGCTTTCGCAGCAGACCACTTCCCCGTGTTTCATCCCGAGCAAGGATTGGACCAGCAATTTTGTGACCTTCGATGTGACGTCCTACGCCTTGTCGCGCTATAAAAGCGGCGCCAAAGACCTCTCGGTTTACATCTACCAGAATGCCCGGGCCACGGGTGGAAAGGGTACTTCAGAATTTGCTTCGCGCGAGAATGCCGCAGGATATATCTTCGCGCCGCGCCTGGTTGTTGTTGGGAGCGAGCAAGTCACGGGCATTTCCTCGCCCGCAACAACGGCATCCGCCCCGCATGCCGCCTTGCAAGGCGACATCCTGACAATGCAGACATCGGCCCCCGAAGAAACTCTGCTTTACAATGTTGGCGGCGTTCCTGTCCGTGCCTTTCGTGTGAACCAGCCAGGCATTTGCAGCTATAACGTGGCTACACTCAGCAGAGGCGTCTATCTTCTGAAAATGAAGCACGAAACCATTCGGCTCATCAAGCGTTAAGAAAATATTTCCCCGAAGTCCTTGACAAGTTATCTACCGTCGGCCGCGAGTAGCGCTACCTGCGGCCGGTGGTAGCGCTACCTGCGGCCGCGAGTAGCGCGATTTGCGGCCGACGGCAGATGACATGTCGAAGTTGGCGGAGACATTTAGTGGCATTATTGTGGTTTAAGTAGGTGTTCAAAATTATTTACCATCAAGGAAATGCAGAACCTCTACGAGGCCATACTTGATGTGCGTTTTGACCGCAATCATTACTATATATAGGAATTTATGTACGACAGAAGATATACTCCCGAAAGGATTTTGGAATTAAAGGGGAATGAGATATTTGTTTTTGGCAGCAATCTGGCAGGCGCACATGCTGGCGGTGCCGCACGGCTTGCTTATGAGCGGTTTGGTGCCGTATGGGGCGAAGGCGTTGGTCTGCATGGCCAAACGTACGCCATCCCTACCATGCAGGGTGGTGTGGAACCCATCAAGCCCTACGTAGATGCGTTCATCCGTTTTGCCAAGGAACACAACCGCCTCACGTTTCTGGTCACACGAATAGGTTGCGGTATAGCCGGATTTCGCGATGAGGAGATTGCTCCACTCTTTATGGATGCCATTGATGTGGAAAATATCATCCTTCCGATTGAGTTTGTCACGTGCTTGGTTAAGCATGTGACACAAACCAGGATGAACAATGGAATTACATGGAACTCCAATGTGTTTCTTGCAAAATATGCTCCTTTAATGTATAAAGCAAATCAAGGTGATCATATTGCATATAACCAGGTAAGGGAACTGCGTGTCCAAGAGTATCGAAATACGATAGAGATTGTAAATCAAGGATTCTACACAACGGAGGAAGGGCGACGTGTTCAGTTTCCTATCTCTACACGCATGGAACATGAAACGACTTTTTATAGCCGTGCATTCCGTGTTGATTATATCGCTGTAAGACCGATGGCTACACAGGTTATTGTCCGCAATGTGGATTGTTTGGAAGAAGGTGTCCGCCTTACCCATGAAGGCTACAACCCTATTGTGTTAAATATGGCGAGTCGCAGGATTCCGGGAGGTGGAGTGATGACAGGAGCTGGAGCACAGGAAGAAACTCTCTTCCGTCGCACGAATCTGTTCCGCTCGCTCTATCAGTTCACGGAGTATTTCATCAATCATGTATGGTATGCAAAGCATATAACTCCAGTTCGTACAGGCGAGCGTTATCCTTTGGAGCGAAATTTCGGTGGTATCTATACACCTGGAGCATTACTCTTTCGTGAGGACGAACATCATGGTTACAAGTTGATGGATTCTCCTCAAAAGCTCTCATTCATATCAGTGGCGGGCATCAATCGTCCTGAGCTGAAAGATGCAACCCATCTTGCAGACAATATGATAGAGGGGACAAAAAATAAGATGCGGACTATCCTGCGGATAGGATTACGTCATGGCCACGACTCACTTGTGCTCGGAGCATTGGGCTGTGGAGCCTTTTGCAATCCCCCTTCGCATATAGCCCAGCTCTTCCACGAGGTGTTTGAAGAACCAGAGTTTAAGAACAAGTACCGCCTTATCAGTTTTGCCATTTTGGATGACCATAATGCGCATCGCAGTCACAATCCAGAGGGTAATTACATACCATTCGTAAAAGAGTTTTGTCGGTAGGGCAATGATAGGTACAAGGTTATTTTTATCTCTTGAACGTAATAATTTAGCGGTAGTTTACAAAAAAACAGGGATTCCCCTGGTGTCGCAGAATTGAATCTGCGGCATCAGGGGAATCCCTATTTATCGTTAGATGGCGCGGGGCCGTTTGGTGTTATTCCTGTGTCAGGTCTTCCAAAATTCGCCAGCATTGGAAGAGTCCGCGTGGCACGTGGAAGCAACCTTTCCATTTTCCGCCCTTGAGAGGAAGCAACACTTCGCCTTGGCGGTTAAGATAGCCAAACCATTCAGGATGTTCGGGGTCGGCAAAATGCGACCATACGTAGTCGTGAACACGGTTGAACCATTCAAGGCATTCCTGGCGACCGGTGAGCTGGTAGCCCTTGATCATGGTGATGAGCGTCTCGATGTGCACCCACCAGAGTTTCTGGTCCCATTCGAGCTGCTGGCAAGGATGGCCGAGGCGGTCCATGAAATAGAAGATGCCGCCGTGCTTCTTGTCCCATCCGTAGTTAGCCTCGTTGAGGGCGATGTCAACGGCTTTCTCAATGAGGTCTTGACGGCCGAGGCGCTTGCCGAGGTCCATGATAAACCACATGGCTTCAATGGCGTGGCCTGGATTGAGGAGGCGTCCGTCGAAGCAGTCAACAAGTTCGTTGTCGGCAGAGAGGTGTTCCACGATGAGGCCCAGTTCGGGACGGTAGAAAACGTCCATGACCTCGTGAATGCACGTGTCGATGGTTTGCTTCATGAAGGCAGGGTCGAGCAGCGGTTCGATTTCCAAAGCCACGTTGCAGAGAATCATCGGGAGGGCGAAGCTCTTTAGGGCGCGGGAGCCAGGGACGGCCTTGTTCCAACGGCCTTTCGGATTGTCAACCTTTGAGAGGACGATGTCAAATGTGCGCTTGGCGATGTCGGCGTATTCCTGGTTGCCTGTGGCGATGCTGAGCTGGCCGAAGGCGATGACGGCGAAGGTGTAAGAGAAAATGTTGTAAGGCTCCACCAGCGGATGGCCTTCACGGTCGAGGGAGAAATACCAGTTGAGATTGCCGTCGTGTCCGTATTTCTTCAGGAACTCAGCACCCTGGATGGCGCAATCGAGCCATTCCTGGCGCTTTTCCACTTTGTTGTACAGCGTGGCGAACATCCACACTTCGCGGCCCTGCAGCCAGATGAATTTGTCCGTGTCGAAGACGTTTCCTTCACGGTCAAGGCAGGTGAAATAACCGCCGTGTTCCAGGTCTTGTGACTTTTCAAGCCAGAAGGGAACCACTTTGTCGAGCAATTCGTGCTTGTATTGCTCTGAGAGTTTTTTGAAATCTGTTGTCATCGTGTATGTTTTTTTCAGTCGTCCCCCTTTTCTCCGACGGAAACCGTTGGAGGCGGAGGGGGAGGAGAGGGTGATTGATGATGTTTATCGGTGATGCTTATATATTCACCATTACTTATGCTTGAGGAATCATTTGGCGTTGTCAGCATCGAGTTGTTTCCAGCAGAGTCCCTTCAGGTTCTTTTCCTCCTTGAAGATATAGGAGAAGATGAGACCGACGAGAACGGAAGTGACGAGACCGATGAAACCGTAGAGCAGGAAACTCGTCGGCGTCAGGTTTTTGACGAGGAAAACAACGCAAACACCGCTGAGGAAGCCCGTGAGAGCCGCCTTGCCGCCGATGCGCGGGAAGAAGATGCCCATGAGGAAGAGTCCGCCGAGGCCACTGGAGAGGAGTCCAAGGATTTCCTGGAAGAAATCAAGCAGGGAGAGAATTTCCCATGTGGCCATGAGCAGGGCGATGCCCATGCCGATGGCACCCGAGACGATGCAGGTGCGGCGTGCCACTTTCAAGGTCTGCTCCGACGATGCCTGCGGACGCCAGCGCTTGTAGAAGTCGACGCTGAAGGCCGTGGCCACGGAGTTGATGTTTGAAGAGATGGTGCTCATCGTTGCAGCGAAGATGGCCGCGATGAGCAGTCCGGCCAATCCTTGCGGCAGTTGGCTCATCATGAAGAAGGGGAAGATGGTGTCGCCCTTGAGCATGGTGTAGTCGAGTTCAGCAGGGTGGGTCTTGAAGAACGTGTAGAGCCCAGCACCGATGGCGAAGAAAGCGATGGAGATAAACACGCTCATGAGACCATTGAGCATGATGCTCTGGCGAGCACTGCGCTCGTCCTTGGTCGTGAGATAGCGCTGGATGACCGTCTGGTCGCTGGTGTAGGAAATCAAGTTGTTGGCCATGCCGCCGAGGATGATCACCCAGAAGGTGGCCGAGCGATAGTCGAAACTCCAGTCGAAGAGGCGGAATTTGCCGGCGTCGCTGCCGAGCTGCAGGAAACCGCTCACGCCGCCTTCCGTGCCAAAGACGAGATAGCCCACGGCGAAGAGAGCACCGCCAACGAGGATGATGCCCTGCACCACGTCGCCCCACACCACGGCTTCAACGCCGCCCATCGTGCAATAAACGATGGTGACAAGCGCCATGAGAATGATGCAGATGTAGAGGTTGATGCCCGTCACGGCCGTCAGTGCCAGAGAAGGGAGGTACAACACCAAGGCCATACGTGCCACCATGAAGATGATGAACAAGGCGGAGGCTATGAGCCGCGTGGTGGCGTTGAAACGGCGCTCGAGATATTCGTAGGCGCTCGTGACGTTCAGGCGGCGGAAGAACGGCAGATAATATTTGATGACAGGGAACGACACCAGCAGGATGGTGACGAGCATGGGGTAGTAGGTCCAGTCGGTGGCATAAGCCTTGGCGGGGTAGGCCATGTAGGTGATGGCGCTGAGCATGGTGGCATAGATGCTGATGCCTGCCGCCCACCAGGGGATGCGGCCGCCGCCTTTGAAGAAGTCGTCGGCATCGCCTTCACGCTTCATGAAATAATATCCCAGGAGAATCATGGCCACGAGGTAGGCAATCAGCACGGTCCAGTTGCCCCAACCGAAGGAAGGGCGCATGGTCATCTTGATCGCCGTCACGTCGGCAGAGCGCACGCCGGGCTTGCTTTCGCCGCCAACAACAATCCATTCGCCATTGTGGCCCACCAGGGCTGCGCCAGCACGCGCCAAGAACGGCGAACGGCTTTCGGTGACCCAGGTGTCGGTGATGGTGTGATAGATGAGCAATTCGTCGTTGAAGCAATACCAGGGGGCTGGATGGAGCATGTATTCCGCCTGCTGGTTGCGCAGCGTTTCCAGTTGGCCTTTGGTGGCCGAATCGTCGGGATGCTGCAGCAAGGCGTTTTCTGCCTGTGCAATTGCCAAGGGCCGATTGATGGCCTGCTGGAAGATGTCGCGGTTGACGCCACCCACAAAAACGATGTGGGCGCAGCCAGAAGTGAGCGCTGCGGCACCAATAAGGGTCATGGGTGTTTTTGTACCGTGGGGAATGATTTCCGCCACGCGGCTCCACTGCTTAGTTTGGGGATTGAAAACGAGGCCGTCGGTGTTGGCAAATCCGGGGTGTGAAGCGTCGGCAGGCTGGAAACCGCCCATCAGGTAGAAGCAGTTGGTCACACCATTGTTTTGCACCGCAGCGGCAGGTTGCAGACGTGCCGCACCAGGCATGTCGGGAAGGCGTTCCCATCTCGTTGCGTGAGGATAGCTCAGACGATAGGCCGCCCGCGAGGACGTCCCGTTGGTCTGTCCGCCAGCCACATAGATGTAGCCCCCGCCAAAGGCTCCGGCCATATTGTCGAGCGCCTGTGGCAATGCGGGGAGGTTCACGCATTTGATGCCGCCTTTCTGCTTCTCGAGGAGAAACACTTTGGCGGAACTTTCCTTGCCGTTGGTGCCGCCGATGCACACGAGGCCTTCGGGAACAGGGACCGCCACACCGTAGGCCAGCGCTTCGGGCAGTTGTCCTGCCTTTTTCCAGTTGGATTTGTTTGACGCGGGGTTCTCCAGTTCGTAGATGTCGCGATAGAACACTTTTTCGCCGCCTTCGGCTGCCGGCTTGCCGGGGAAGTTACATCCTCCAGCCACCAGCAAACTGCCCTTTGACATGCCAGCAAAGGGTGCGGAGACACCCTCTTTGCCGCCCACCGTCAAGGCAGGGAGGCTGCGATAGGCCACCGTGTTGAAGGCGTTGTCGTTGGCGAGCGGTTTGCTTGCCAACGCTTCCGTCGTGTTTCCGCTGGCGCCAGACTGCTGGTTTGCGGCGCAAATCGTGCCGCCGCTTCCTGAGAGACAGGCTGCTGCAACAATTAAAAACAGATACTTCAGAATGTTTTTCATGTTGAGATATTAAAAAGGATTGACGAGAATCCCCCCTGAGAGGTTCCCGTCAATCGGTTTTATCAGATGAAATTACTTGTTGCAACGGTTGAAGAAGTCAATGGCCTCGAGTTCTGCGCGAAGCTGTTTCTCCTCTTCTTCGGTCACATTTTGGAACGGCGTGCGGTTCGGGCCGAGGTCCAGTCCGATGAGCTTCATGATGCGCTTTCCGCCGACGATGTTACCACGGAAGTGGCAGATGACGTCAATCACGTCCTGTGCGAAATTCTGAAGTTCGCGTGCCTTTTCCAAATCGCCGTTGGCCCATGCCTCCTGGATGCCAGTCAGCACGCGGCCATTGTAGTTTGTTGTGCCGCCGATGCCACCTTGGGCACCGCCCATAGCCAGACATGGCAGGATGGTTTCGTCTTGTCCGTGGAGCATGTCAAACTTGCCGTCTTTATAGCGGCGGCAGCGGTTGTATTCGTAGAGACTTTCGAAGGTGTATTTGATGCCAGCGAAATTGGGGATGCGTCCGTCAACGGCCTTCAGAAAATCAAGCATGGAAAGGAACGCGCCATTGAAAGCCGGGATGTGGTAGAAATAGAAGGGGAGCTCGGGAGCGCCGCAGGCAATCTCCTCGCAATATTTAACGAGCTCTTCAATGCGTCCCACCTTCGGGAAGGGAGGCGCCATCGCACCAATGCCCCAAGCGCCGATGGCCTGGGCGTGTTCCGCCAAACGGCGGCTGCTCTTTACGCAGGTGCTGCCGACATGAACAATCACCTTGAAGTCGGCGGGAACGGCCTTGACCCATGCCTCGGCCAGTTTCATGCGTTCTTCTTCGGTGAGCATATATCCTTCGCCCGAAGAGCCATTGATGAACACGCCTTTCAGTCCGTTGCGTGCCAACAGAGCTGCATAGGCAGGAATCGGTTCGTAGTTCACTTCACCATTTTCGTAGAATGGTGTGAATGGCGCATCAATGAGGCCATGTATTTTTTCAAAATTCATTGTAGGTAATATTTAGATGGTTGTTTGGTGATACAAATGTAACAATATAGGAAGAAACAGGCAAGCAATTTTTGTGCAAGATTTTTGTTCCTTCGTTAAAAAAAAAGATGCGCAGGGCAAAATTCAGGTTGGCCGGCGTCTTGCAGGAGTCGTACAGCGTCTTGCTGGGGTAGCGCAGTTGCATCGTTTTTTTGCCGCTGTCGCCCTCGGGTAACGGCATGAAGCCAAGGCCTTTCTCCGCCCGTCGGAATGCCAAGAGAAACAGGCAGGGAGGGCGGCACGCAACAGGTTTTCGGCAAAACGCTTGCTCAATCTGCACAAAGTTTGTAATTTTGTGCCACAATTTAAAATTTTCAAAAGAAGAAACAAATGACACACAATCTGTTGAAAGGCAAGCGCGGCATCATCTTCGGCGCTTTAAACTCTGAATCCATTGCTTGGAAAGTGGCTGAAAAGGCTGTTGAAGAAGGTGCTACCATCACGCTCAGCAACACGCCGATGGCTCTGCGTATGGGCCAGCTCAACGAGCTCTCTGAAAAACTCAATGCACCAATCATTCCGGCCGACGCTACAAGCGTTGAAGACCTCGAAGTGGTGTTCAAGGAGAGCATGGAGAAACTCGGCGGCAAGATCGACTTTGTGCTCCATTCAATTGGCATGAGCCCCAACGTGCGCAAACACCGCACATACGATGACCTCGATTATGGTTATCTCCAAAAGACGCTCGACATTTCTGCCATCTCTTTCCATAAAATGCTCCAGGTTGCCAAGAAGCAGGACGCCATTGCCGACTACGGTTCGGTGGTTGCCTTGACCTACGTGGCTTCGCAGCGTACATTCTTCGGCTACAATGACATGGCCGACGCCAAGAGCATGCTTGAAAGCATCGCCCGCTCTTTCGGCTATATCTACGGTCGCGAAAAGCATGTGCGCGTCAACACCATCTCGCAGTCGCCAACTGCCACTACTGCCGGTAAGGGCATCAAGGAAATCGACAACATGATGGACTTCGCCGACAAGATGTCGCCGCTGGGCAACGCTGATGCTGAGGAATGCGCTAACTATTGCGTCGTGATGTTCTCCGACTTCACTCGCAAGGTGACCATGCAGAACCTCTTCCACGATGGCGGTTTCTCTAACATGGGCATGAGCCTCCGCGCCATGAACCAGTATTCAAAGGACTTGAAGCCTTTTGAAGACGAGAACGGCAAGATCATCTACGGATAATTCGTTAGTATAATTTTCCTCTCCGGCTGTCTGACAGAAGGGATGGCAACTTGTCTGCCTGCCGCAAAAGCGGCCACGTGCAGGTGCTTGTCTTTCCATCGCCGCCAGCCGACGATAAAAAACGCGGGACGGGGTTCTGTGGGGAACAGGTCGCAAACACGCGATGTTCCTCATAGAACCTCGTCCCTTCCTTTTTTTCATTAAGTAGGTGTTCAGAATTAGTTTTCTATGGGAATTTTCAATAAAATCTTCGGAAGCAGTGCGCCTGTCTCTGAAGAGATCAAAAAAGAACAAGAGGCGCAGCGGCAGTTCGATCTGCTGAGAGACACTGGCGTGCGTGCTTTGCGGGCGCACGAAATGAAAACGGCCATCGACTGCCTTTCGCAGGCACACACGATGCGTCCTGAAGAGGCCGAAACGCTGAGTTATCTGGTTGAAGCCCTCTTGCAGGCGCAGGCATTTGAAGAAGCCATGCCATTGCTGAAGAAACTTTCTGAGATGGAGGCCGACAACCTCGAAATCAGTTTGCTGCTGGCGCAGACCCAGGGCCGCCTCAATCTTTTCGACGATATGGCCGCCACTGTCATGCCGCTCATGGCAAGCCATGCCGGGGATGCTCGCGTGTTTTGTTTGGCAGGTGAAGCCGCTGAAGGACAGCACAACGACATCATGGCCGTTGCCTGGCTCACACAGGCGCTCGCGTTGCGCGACGACTATGTCAAAGCACGCCTGTTGCGTGCCCGCGTGCTGAAGGGCATGGGGCAGTGGAGTGACATGCTTGCCGACACGGAAATCCTCACGGCGGCACACGACGACCTCGAAGAAGCGTGGACAATGCACGCTGAGGCCTTGGCAGCAACGGGGAAGACAGAAGAGGCTGCGTCGGCATTCCGACACGTCATCAGTGTGAATCCTTTCTCGTCAGAAGCTTACCTGCAATTGGCCGCTGTGCTCGAAGCTGCCGGCGACCTGCAAGGGGCGTTGGAGGCATGCAACGAGGCTGTTGAGCAAATGCCGCAATTGGCAGAAGCCTACCAATTGCGCGGCGGCGTGAAACTCCGACTGCACGACAAACTGGGGGCTGCCGACGACCTAAAGAAGGCGCTACAAATCAAACCCGAATTGGCGCAAAGCCTCGAAGGGGCTTTCTCCAATATGGACAATATGAAATGCGGAGGTTGAGATAATAAAAACAATCCGGAAGAAGTTTGCTTGACATTGGAATCACTATGCCGGATGGGAATATAAGAAAAAACGAAGCAAACTCGTAACTTGAATGTCATTCACTTAAGTTACGGGTTTGCTTTATGTTATTCAGTATCAATGCCTTTTTGCAGTAATTTTAATGCGATATTCCTTTCCTCCTCGCTTAGTTTTCCAATAAGACGATTGATGTTATCTTCAGCATCAGTTGTCTTAGTCTCATTTGCAAGCAACAATTTTCCATTCTCTGTAAGAAGGTATCGTTGATTAGGACTAGTTGGTTTGTCTGGATGAGTCATGCAGACAAGTTGTGCTTCTATTAAAGGGGTTACATATTTTGCCTTGAACTTTGAAGAGTTTGACCAGCCGTGCAAAGTTTTAAGATCGGAGATAGATGTTGGTCGTTGGAGTGTAACAAATAATTTCTCAACTTCATCCCAACTTAGTCCCAGCTTAGTCCCGACTTGCTCCCAACTTAAGCCCAACTTGGTCTCCGCTTGTAAGGAATCCATAGTATTCTGTTTTTCATATTCCATTGAGTAGATGATGGTCATGAACTGACTGGAAGTAGATTTGAAGACTGGCATACGATCAGCTTTGTAGGATTCCAGTTTCTTGGTCTCATTACAGATACGTTTTAATCCACTACCTCGCTTTTCCATATAGTCCAATTGTGCCATTACATCGGCAAGTATAGGATTTCTTCTGTCAGAGGATATATCGTCAATAGGAATATTCTGCACCTCTTTACCATTGTACATACCTCCTGGAGAAGTAATGGTCAGTCTGTTATCATATATATCAAGATGAACTTCTCCCCCCATTATGGTATAATCGCGATGGATGAAATGGTTTACCAAGGCTTCAAGTATAGCTCTCTCCGCATACTCAGGTTTGTTTCTCCTTCCATTTGGTAGTTTTTCCCAACCCTTACGAGTATTTGCTTTGACAAAATCCATAGACTCTCGAAGTAGTAGCAAGATGTTTCCTTTGAACTCTGCATCATTAACGGCATCATTTTTTTCTAATCCATTCCATCTGGTGCAATATAATCTGGATTGACTTAGATTGCAGTCATCAGCAAACAAAGCTCCTGCGTTGGTCAGGTGATTTTCGCTGGTCACAAGTCCAAAAGAGAGTAGATACTTCTTGTCCCACTTATGACCAGTACGCTGTTTGAATGAATTTGCCAGGATAGAGAAGGAGTTGTCTTCGACCTTGTAATCAGTATGCAGAGAATCAAAAGTCTTATTTGAGCCTTTGAGCACCAGCCTTACCATCTGCTCAGCTGTTGCTGGCATACTTTCATCGCCAACACGAACAAATGCGATACGTTGTCCGTCACCCACATAGTAATACGGCGTGTAATTTCCACTGTGAACCTTCAATTGCAATACTTCAAGTTCGTTGATCCTATGTGGTATCATCTCTACCTCAGGAAGAGGATCCATATAATCACGGATCTTACTGCTAATGGTTTCACAGACGTGTTGAATGTTATCAAGCCCTTTGACAATGCCATCATTGTCAAAGCCAAGAAACAAAGAGCCGCCAAGTCCATTGGCAAAAGCACTTACGCTCTTCAGCCAGCTTTTCGGTCTCTTTCCTTCAAGCATCAACTTGAAGTCGTATGCAGTACATTCGCTGATTAAATTCTTGATTTCCATATCTCTTTAATATATATATGAGTCATGGACGAATGATAGATTCCTCCCAATAATGCAAAGATAATAAATCCCCTTTATTTACGGAGGGCCTCGGGATTCAACTTATATATTTTCCGTACGTAGAACCGCATGTGCGATGGTGTGAGTGAACGGTAAATACGAAAGTAGGAGGTAAATACCTAACGTTGGTATTTACCTCCTACTCGTTTATTTCTTCAAGAACAAGTCTGCAAACAGGTTCATCGATTCTGGATGTTCTTCAACAAAGGTGTCGATGTGTCGCATGCGCTTGTTTTCCAATATTTCGTCAACGGCAATCAGAATGCCCGTTTCCTCAACCTGTCCAAATTCGTGGTTGATGGCGGTGCCAAACACGCGCATCGTGGGGCTCAGGCCCATATAGGCATTGACGAGGGGCGGAATGTTGTAGCCCAGTTTGCGTACTTCGGTGTTGAGGATGTGATAGTCTTTCTTGAAATCGCTCTCGCAGAAGAGGTTTTCAAGATAGTCCTTGTCTGTTTGAATCTCCAGAGGCTCTTCGGGATAGACGAGGCGGTCTTTGTCGCCGAAGTGCTTATTGAGGAAGAAGAGAATCATGTCGCGTGCCTTGGGATTGAAGGAAGGATACATCGTCATCTTCCCGAAGAAGTATTTCAATCCCGGAATCACCACCGTCAGTGCGCCCAGTCCGTCCCAGAGGTTGTCGAGCGCAAAGAGTCCCTTGCTCAGTTTGCGTGTGCTCTGATATTCAAGCGTCACGAAGGAGCGTCCCAGTTCCACGGTGTCGGCCAAATAGTCTTTGATGAAGGTGTCTGAGAAATGGAACATGTGGCTCGTGGCCAGATGCGGCTGTCCGTTTGCTTCAAATTTGATTTCAGAGCTTGGCAGGAAACGGTATCCTCCCAGAATTTCTTCGTCTTCTGGACACCACACCACGAGTTGGTAGTAGGGGTGTTCGCAAGTGTCAAATTCATCGAGGTCGAGCGCCAGTCCTGTTCCGCCTCCCGCTGCACGGAAAGCGATTTCACGGAGACGTCCGATTTCGCGCACCACGTTTGGCGCCTGCTGATAGGTGACCACGTAGATTTCGTTGTTGCTTTTGTTGGTTGAACGCAAACGGCGTTCGGGGGTCAGTTCCGCTTTGAGAAGTTCGCGGCTGACGGGTGCTATGATATCTTCCATGTCCTTGTTTTTGGAAATGAGATTTTGCTGGCTGTTTTTCTGTCAGAGTTGGTAAACGATGTTTTGCACATAGGCGGCCCATTCAGTGGCCGAGCGGCTCTTGTCGAACGTTTGCCAAGGAATCGGTTTGCCGATTTTCACGACGAAGGTCTTGTGGCGGTTGAGAAACATCTCGTCGACAAGATAGAGCATGGCGATGTTGAACTTGATGCCGAAGAACTTGCAGAGGTTGGCCAAGCGGTAGAAGCGGTTGGAATTTCGTCCTCCGAAATGGATGGGCACGATGTCGCGCTGCGACTCCACGCTCTTGGTGATGAATGTCTTCGACCACGGGATGTCGCGTATCACGCCATTGTGACGGCGCGAACACAATCCGGCAGGAAACATGATGATGTTGTCTTTGCTCTTGAATCCTTCGCGGACGAGAATGGGCAGGCGTCGGCTCTGGTTGCCACCGACATTGACGGGGATGCAGAGCGGGGCGAGGCCGTGAAGGTTCATGAGTAAATCGTTTACGAGATATTTCACGCGTCCGTTGTAGTGTGTGCCAAGAATATAGCCCAGCGCCACTCCGTCTTGTCCTCCGAGCGGATGGTTGCTCACGAAGGTGTAGAGACGTCCGTCTGACGCATCAGGCAAATTTTCGAGTCCCTCAACCTGGAGGTTCATATCGAGAAATTCCACGCAATCCTTCAGCCAGGGCACTCCCTGTTTGTCGCCTTCCTTCTCAAGAAAGGCATTGATTTCGTCTTGGTGGATGATGCGCTTGAGCCACGAAACAATGAAACGCGGAATGCGCTTCGCCTTGTCGCCAGCTTTGTCGCGGATGATTTTGTCTATGTCTATTCGAAATATCTTGCTTTCGTTCATGTGTCGTACGTTTGGGTGATGGACTGGAAACTATGTCTTCCCAGTCTGCAACCATGATATGGCGGGGGCTTTTGACGGCTTCCCCATCACTAAGCCATTGCAAAAGTAATAATTTATTTTAGGCTGATTCCCTCCGTGCGTTCTATTTTTTAGCCTGTTAGCTGAAATGTCACACGCAAAGCGGTTTTGGCCCTTGCAAATTGCGCAGTGCGCGGGAATTTGTGTGCTTCCGCTGGCCTTGATGATGTCTGAAATAGGAGGGCGTAGGGGAGGGAAAACGCTGGTTTGAAAAACGGCAAAAAGCATCTCCGGCAACAACCTTTCATGAATCCGCGGGATTATCCTTGGCATGAACGGCTGTTGCCGGAGAGGGAGAGAGGAAATGTTTATACCATATATAATGTATGGTGGATTACGGTTTACGCGTATGGCAACGCGTGTTTCCCATTACCATTATATAGACGGCTCCATAATCCATTATTTCTGCCACGTCTTCTTCTCCAGCATTTTCTGTTTCATCTCGTTATACCGCACAGCGAAGCGGCGGCGCGAGGTGATGATGCTGCGGCGATAGATTAGGCAGGAGGTGACGAAATAGCAGGCGGCCTGTGCCCAGAGGATATACCATTCGTGGCTGACGCTCGGCAGGTGTGCTCCCATGTTGTTGATCTTTAGGAACCCGTTGATGCCCAGCGTTGAGGGGAAAAGGTATGAAAGTGCCTTCCAAAACTTTGGTATCGCTGCGCCAGGCCATGACACGCCCGAGATGAAGAGGAGCGGCAGAGAGGTGAAGACGATAATCATGATGCACGTTTCGCGCTGACGAATCACGCCCGACACGGTCATGGCAAAGAACGTGCAGGCCAAGAGGAAGGGCACGATGAAGAGCGCCATGTCGACTGGGTTGCCAATCTGGTTCAGATGGAAGATGCGTGGCACCACGCCGAGGATATACACCGAGATGGGGATATACACCAACATGTAGGCACTTGATTTGCTCAAAACGATGCGCAGGAGGCCTGTGTGGTGTCGGTCAAATGGTGTGAGTTCGCGAAAGCGGTTTTGCTCGCGGGCCGTTCCGGCGGAGATGCCGACGCCGAGCAGGAGGGTCTGCTGGATGATGAGAATCAGCACGGCGGGAATGAGAAACGAGGCAAAACCATTTTGGGGGTTGTAGAGGCTCACTTCCTCATAGGCGATGGGGTGTTGCGTCACGAGGTCCTGCTGCTCAGTGGTGTTGCCAGCGCGTGCCACTTTTATGCGGGCATTCATGGCGAGCGACACGTTGGTGTTTGTCGTGAGAATGCTTTTGTAATAGAGCATGCCGCTCATGTCGCTGTAGACGCCCACTTCCACTTGTTCGCCTTTCGACAGGCGCTTGGAGAAATCAGCAGGGACGCGTACGATGCCGTAAGCTTCGCGGTTTTTTATGCAGCGCTCGGCTTCGGCCATGTCTGCACAATAGTTGATGATTTTCACGTCGGGCGACGCGTCAACGTGGCGCAGGTATTCGCGGCTCATTGTTGTATGGCTTTCGTCGACCACGGCAATGGGCACTTCCCGCACCACTTCATCAGTATAGATGAAACTATAGAGCAGCGGATAGGCCAGCGGAACGAGAAAGAAGAAGATCAAGACACCTTCGTCTTTCACGATGTTTTTCAGTTCGAGTTTGAACAGGTAGTTCCAGTCGGAACAGGCTTGCTGCCAATATTGCTTTATTTTTTCTTTCATGCGGTCAAGGAATATAAGGAACAACCAGCAACATCTTCTTCAAGCGGCGCAACAGCAAAAGCGGAAGCATCGCAAACAAGAGCAGGCCCACCACATAGGGGGCGGCATTCATGAGCGGGTAGCCATCAAGCGCACAATTGACGTAGAGCAGGAAATAATGCCGCAAGGGGAAAAGGAGCGACAATCCCTGCAACGTCGGGTGCATGGCCATCACGGGGTATGACATACCGCAGATGCTGAAGGAAATGACACCCCAGAGCGAGGCGAAACTCAGACTCATGCGGAGGGTGGGGAGCATGGCAAACATGAAGACACCGAGTCCCTGCGCTCCGATGATGCCTAAAAACATCACCAGCAGCATCGTTGGAAGGCCGCAGTGGCAGGGGAAATGGAGCACCCCGTAGAGTCCGATGGCGAAGGCGATGCCTATGAGGAAGAAAATGAGCGTCTGCGGAAGCAGTTTTCCCGCCAAGGCGTGGAACATCGAGCCGCGGGCCATGATCAGCCAGTCGTGCACCGTGTTGTATTTCACCTCCGTTCCGATACTGAACACGGTCACCATGAAGATGAACAGCATGAGGAGTCCCGGAAGGATGACGTTCGAGAGATACACATTATAATTCAGCCACGGGTTGTTGATGGCGTGGGAGTCAATCACGATGGGTTGCAGAAAGGCCATCGCCTGTCTTTCCGTAGCGCCTTTGGCGTAGAGCACCGTGCGCGAGGCCGCCCCCGAAGCGAGTTCCGACATTGTGCGCATGTCGCGATAGAGCAGCGAGCCGGCAACGAGGTAAGAATAGTTCGTGTAGAACGAAACGACGGGAAGTTCCTGCCGTTGCGCCTTGCGTGTGGTGCCTTTCGGAATATAATAGAAGCCGTAGATGTCTTCGCGTTGCACCGCTTCGCGTGCTTCCGTGACGTTAGCATATTGCTCCTTGATGCTCGTCATTTCGAAAGCATCGAGGTTGCGTGTCAGGGAGCGCGACGTGGTGGTGTTGTCGTTGTCAACCAGTCCGAGCGGCATGTCGGTCGGCAGACCTTCCGCCATCAGGCTGGTGAAGAAAACGAAGCAAAACAGAGGAGCCGCAATCATGCAAAACCAATAGATGGGCTTGGACGCCATCCGGCGCAGTTCGCGACGGGCTATTTTCAAGATGGTTGGCATGTGGAATAATTAGAAGTTACTTTTGAGGAATATGTCTCAAACGCTTAGCCAGTACTTAGGGTTATCTAACGAGGACCGACATACCGGGGCGCAAGCCCTTGACCGGCTTTTCGAGCGATGCCTTCACTTCGAAGGTCTTCATGTCAAACTGCCCCGTGGTTTTGGTGGCCTTCCAGGCAGCGTAACTTCCAAGGTCTTTCAGGTAATACACCTTCAGTTTCACGGACTTGTTGCCCAGCGCGGGGATGACAGCTTCAAACGTCTGGCCCATGCCGAAGTGTTCCAAATGGTCTTCGCGGATGTTGAAAGTGACCCAGAGGTCGTCCATCATGGCAACATTCATGATGGGTGCTCCCGTTCCGACAAGTTCGCCCACCTGCGGGAAAATCTCAGTGACCTCACCGTCGTGGGTGGCCAAGAGCACCGTTTCTTTGATGTAGGAGTTCACCTCGCTGACGGCACCCTTTGCGCGGCGCACAACGGCGGCGGCAGCCTCCTTGTCTTCGCGTTCAGCCCCGTTGACCGCCATGTCGTATTGTGATTTTGCAGCACGCTCCGTGGCCACGGCCGCATCGCGTTGCGCCGTCACCTCGTCGAGTTTCTGCGCCGTCACGACGCCCTGGTCGTAAAGGCGTTTTACGCGGGCATACGATTTCTCGGCGATTTCAACGCCGGCCTTCGCCTTTTGCCACATTTCGTAGGCGCCGCGAATCTGTTCCTGTCGTGCGCCCTTTTCAGCCTTTCGGCTTTGTGCCGCAGCGGCGGCCTCGGCGGCTTCCGCCTGCGAGAGTTTTGCCTCCACGTCTGGCGCTTCGAGGAGGGCGAGGGTGTCGCCCACATGAACCATCTGTCCTTCCTTCACTTTGATTTCAAGAATACGTCCCGGCACCTTGCTCGAAACGCGGTATTCCGTAACGTCGGCCTGTCCCTGAATGGTCTCATTCGGCTGGCTGAACGCATACATGCTGGCAACGGCCACAACCACCACAACGGCAGTAACGATAAACAGGGCCGGAAGTAAATTGGCTTTTGATTTCTGTGACATATATTTCTGTATATATATAATAGGTATATTCTTATTCGTTGACATTGAGTGTGCCCAACGCCTTACGCATGGCCGCGTTGGTGAGTCTCACTTCAATCTGGGCGTCGATTTTCTCGCTGTTGGCCTGCAGCCAAGCCGTTTGGGCGGCCAGCAGGTCGCTGGTGGTGACCACGCTCTCCTTGAAGCCCACCTGTGCCGTGCGCAGGTTTTCGTCGGCTTTGCTGAGGTTGTTGAGGCTCAATTGGAGTTGCTTGTTGGCCTCGTTGACGCGGAAGGCCGACTGGTTGACCTGTAGGGCGATTTTCTCCTTGGCGTCGTCAAGTTGCAACGTGGCAATCTGCGTTTCGGCCTTGGCGGCACGCACTTTGTATTTTCCCTCGCCCCAGTTCCAAACAGGAACTTTCAGCGTAAGCCCAACGGCCCATGTTCCGCGGAATTTTTTTTCGAAACCGTTGAACACGTTGGGATTCGTTGTCAGATAGCCCCCCATCAACGCCAGTTGCGGCAGGAAGGCAGAGCGTTCAATGTTCACCTTCTCGCGGTAGATATTAACAGCCGTTTCGAGTTGATTCAGTTCCGGTCGGTTGGCAAAAGCCGTCACCGTGTCGGCCTGCGCCTCCGGCGTGAGCGTCGGCAAATCCGTCAGCGTTTCGTCGGCCAGTTTGATGGGCGTGTCAAGCGGCAGTCCACACACCTGGCAAAGCAACATACGGCTCAGCGACAATCCGTTTTCCACCTTCGTGAGCGTCATCTCGGCCTCGTTGAGTTTCACGCTTACCGACAAACCGTTGGCCTTCGTGGCAACGCCCTCAGCAATCATCTTCGTCACATCCTCGTCGAGATGACGCAGCATGTCGCGGTAGCTGACGGCCAAGCGCTGCTTGTTGCTCAGCGAAACCACCTGCCAATAAGCCTGGTCGGCTTCGAGCACCACCTCCTGTTCCTCGGCCCGGAGTCCCTGCTCAGCCACCTGTTCGCTGTAGCGCGTGATGCGGTCGTAAGCGCGGATTTTCCCGCCCATATAAAGCGGTTGCGTCAGCAATGCGGCTGCCGCCGTCATGTTTCGCGTGTCGGTTCTCAGTCCGTCAACGATTTGCGTTCCGATGCCGTTCACGGCGCCAGCAATCTGCGGCAGATAGCCGCTGCCCTGCTGGATGAGCGGTGCGAGGTCAGGAAACTGCTGGACGATTTGTCCGGCCATTTCGCCAAACTTTCCCGTCATCGCCGTTCCGAGTCCCGAGAGCGTTTGTTTTTGGTGTTTGGAGAGCAAAGAAATTTCGTCGCCCGTGCGCATGTAGCTTCCCATGACCGACACTTTCGGCAGATAATTGGTGCGTGCCGCCCGGCGCATGTTGTAGGCCTGTTCTCCCTTTGCCTTGCTAATCGCCATCGCCTTGTTGTTGGCCACCGCCATTCTCCTGCAGCTGTCGAGCGAGAGCGTCTGCCCCATGCCCGCCACCGCCCAGGAGAAAGCCGATGCGATGATGATGAAAGATAGATGTTTCATTTCTTGTTTGTTTTCAATGTGTGTGCAGATGGTGTTTCAGGGTAAGCATAACTAAGATTCATCTGCGCCTGTTGTTGAAACGAATTGATAGGTATGGTCTCGTTGGCGTTCTCCCGAATCATCTGAAGCAGAAACCGTTGCTGGATATTTCTGCCAGACGAATTACTGGAACGCCTTTTGTTGTCCAACTGCAAAATTACGTTTTTCCAGCCGATGCACAATTCTTTTACCGAAAAACAGAACAATCCTTCTTCCGTATTTTCGCAATCCCCCAACGTGCCGCAGTATTTTCCGCCTTCAGCCTCGCCACGGAATTTCCCCATAAATGAGGATTGCACCTCAGAGAGCAAAACCGTAACTTTGCATCCCGTTAAACAAAACAACGTATGAATCATATCCCCTTCTTGCTGGCAACCGCCAGCGCCGTATTCACTCCCTTCGGCGCCGCCGCTTGCCCGGCATTTCCAGACGGCCGCCTCTCTGGGCACATGGCCGTCCCTTCCAGCGTCAAGTACGAAGCAAACACCGCTGCGGAGAATGAAACCGACACCCTGCGCCAATATGAGATAGACGAAGCAGTGGTGGTGGCCTCGCCGAAAGAAACTTCAAGTTTCAACAAGCAGCCCGTCTCCGTGACGCTCTTCAGCAGGGCCGCCCTTCAGCGCATTGACGCTCAAAGCATCAAGAGCATGGCCAACTTCGCGCCCAATTTCTTCATGAGCAACTATGGTTCGCGCCTCTCGTCGGCCGTCTATATCCGCGGTATCGGTTCGCGCATCAACACGCCGGCTGTTGGCCTCTACGTCGACAACATCCCCTACGTCGACAAGTCGGCCTATGATTTCTCGTTTCTCGACGTGACGCGCGTTGACGTGCTTCGCGGCCCGCAAGGTACGCTCTACGGCCGCAATTCTATGGGCGGACTGGTGCGTATTTTCACGGCCGACCCCTTCACCCACGAAGGCACCGACGTGAAACTGAGTGGCGCTTCGCGCACAGCTGCGCGCTCTGTGAAAGCCGTTTCTTATCTCCACCCCTCGGCCACGACTGCGCTTTCCTTGGGTGGTTTTTACGAAGGAGAAAACGGATTCTTCCGCAACCACACAACGGGGCGCAAGGCCGACGGCTCTTCTGCCGGCGGCGGAAAAGTGCGCTTCGGCTGGAAACCTTCAGACGTTTTGCGCGTTGACCTCACGGCCAACTATGAATATAGCGACGAAGATGCCTGCCCCTATTTCCTGACGAAGGCCAATGGCCAGACGGCGCAACCCGCCCAAGAAGGCCTCATCTCGCAAAACCGCCAGAGCAACTATCGGCGCGAGCTGGCCTGTGCTGGCCTGGGCCTTGAATGGCAAGCCCCTCGCTTCATCCTCTCTTCCGTTTCCTCCTGGCAGCATCTGCGCGACCGCCTCTTCATGGACCAGGACTTTGTGGCGGCCGATGTCTTCTCGCTCACGCAGAAGCAGCGCTACAACACGCTGACGGAGGAACTCTCCCTGAAGAGCCATCCCGGCAAGCGCTGGCAATGGACCACTGGTGCCTTCATGATGTATCAGGACATGCACACGTCGTGCCCCGTCACGTTCTACGGCGATGGCGTCAGTTATCTGAACCGCCAGTTCCAGGCGGTGCTTCCCTCGTCGCCCGCCATGTCGCTCGCTTTCACTTCGTCGTCCCTGCCTTTCACGGCCTCCTTCCAGACGCCGACGCTCAATGCGGCCCTCTTTCATCAAAGCACCGTTGACCTCGGCAGCGGCCTCTCTCTCATCGCTGGCCTCCGTCTCGACTACGACCACACGCGCCTGAAGATGGATTCGCGTGCCGATGGACGTATGGACTATCGTTTCAGCATGCCGTCGTTCCGCATCAATGCCGACCTCTCGGCCTCCCCCGACTTGTCGGGAGAACTGGAAAACGACACTTGGCAAGTGTTGCCGAAACTGGCCTTGCAATACAACCACCGCAGCGGCCGCGGAAACGTTTATATTGCCGTGTCGAAGGGCTACCGCTCCGGCGGATACAACATCCAGAGCTATTCTGACCTCTCGCAGACACAATTGCAGAGAAACATGATGCTTGGCATCAAAGATTTCAGCATCGCCACCATCAACGCCCTCCCGTTGCCCGAGAAGCAGAAGCAGCGCGCCATTCAGGGCATGACGGGCATCCTCGACGCCAAAACGCCGAAAGAACCGTCGTTGGCCACGCTGGCCTACAAGCCAGAGCAGACGTGGAACTATGAGCTTGGCGGACACCTCACGCTCGTGCCGCAACATTTGCAGATGTTCTACACCTTCTTTTATATGCACACAAAAGACCAGCAACTCGCCCGTTTTGCCGAAAGTGGCATGGGGCGCGTGATGGTCAATGCGGGACGTTCACGCAGTTGCGGTGCGGAACTGACGCTGCGTGCCTCCCTGCTGAACGACCGCCTGAACCTCTCAGGGTCCTACGGCTACACGAATGCAGAATTTTCGGCCTACGACCTCGGGCAGCACGACGGCACCTCTGTTGACTACACTGGCAACAAAGTGCCCTTCGCTCCCGCCCACACCTTGGGTGCCACCGCAGAATTTCGCCAGCCGCTCAGCAATTCCCTTTGCCGCGCCCTCACGATGGGAGCTGATGTGCAAGGTGCCGGGCGCATCTGGTGGGACGAAGCCAACACCTTCTCGCAGCCCTTCTATGCCGTGGCAGGAGCCAGAATCGGTGCCGAGTTCGCTGGAAACGTCAACCTGACGCTTTGGACGAAAAACGTCACGGCCACGCGCTATGACGTCTTCTCCTTCCAGAGCATGAACAACCAGTTTGCCCAAATCGGGCAGCCCCGTTGCTTCGGCATCGATGTAAGTGTGCATTTTTAAGATAAGTAATCGAGAAAGAATAACTTGGGCAATTGCTCAAGTTATTTTTTTACCATCACTAAGCTTATGCAACAGAATCATCTTCATGGCTGTCTGCGGCCCTGTGCGGGCTGAAGCCCGTATGTCCCGAACCGCAAAAAATCGATTAATTCGAACCTGCCGGCGCACGCTGCCCCTGAAAGGGGCTCATATTTAGGGTAGGGGCTTGCCCCTACCTCTTGGGGCCGATT